>Ga0306872_100035_pt1 | contig 60254 bp, 54 predicted proteins | sample AntRauMeHopE1498_FD_190455 | JGI IMG/M metagenome (GOLD analysis project Ga0306872, IMG submission 190455) | Saline lake microbial communities from Rauer Islands, Antarctica - Metagenome Hop E1 #498 (v2) (version 2) | ecosystem: Environmental > Aquatic > Non-marine Saline and Alkaline > Saline ...
GCCCAAACCTTGTGTCCAGTTTTTGAGATTTCTCCCCCCCTTCGTCTAAAAAAGATATACCCATACCTTTTTATGACGATGACATATTGCTGTTGTTGTTTGTACAGTTATTAACTTATAGTGTGCAGTGGTTCCCATTTGTTTCGATGGTGTTCACTGTGTTTGTTTAGGTGTCTTTGGTGGGTATGTCATCGTCATAAAAAGGTATGGGTATATCTTTTTTAGACGAAGGGGGGGAGAAATCTTGAAATTCTCGTTCAAGTCCTCTACAAAAATTTTTGGGGCCTGAGTTTTTTGCCCAAACCTTGTGTCCAGTTTTTGAGATTTCTCCCCCCCTTCGTCGAAAAAAGATATACCCATACCTTTTTATGACGATGACATATTGCTGTTGTTGTTTGTACAGTTATTAACTTATAGTGTGCAATGGTTCCCATTTGTTTCGATGGTGTTCACTGTGTTCGTTTAGGTGTCTTTGGTGGGTATGTCATCGTCATAAAAAGGTATGGGTATATCTTTTTTCGACGAAGGGGGGCAGGATCCCGAAATTCTCGCTCATGTTCTCTGAGAAATTTCGGAGCCCGATTTTTGCCCAAACCTTGGTCCAGTTTTTGAGATTTCTCCCCCATTGGTCACAAAAACAATACACGGTATGGGGTCATTGGTTCTTATGTAGTGCACCCCCTGTAATGTCTACACATTCATGAATTTTCTAGATACCGGTGAACCTCGGGAACGGTGTTTAGGTTACTCAGCGCACAACTACACATTTGAGATTGGCGTTGCATTGTTGTAAGCACACTACCAAAAATATGGCCGAAACATTGCATGTTCAGGACCCGGTTCGCACTTATTAGGGACGGTAAAAAAGTCGTGGAGGGGCGGCCCGCAGCTGACGGCCGCTGGAAGCAACACACAGGTAAGAATGTGGTTGTCACTAACTGTTGCGAGAAGATTTTGGTGCGTATCGTTTCGGCATTATGACACGCTGGACGATTATCTGGGTGCCGAGTGGTCGGACGCTGCCCCGCAGTGCTGTAGTTTAGACGGCGCCCGGTCGGCATATCTTGACGTTGTGGCCGGTTGCGGGCAAGCCCCGACCGCGTTCGCGAACGCGGCGGCGTCGAAGCGGTGCGGCTTCGCGTGCTGGACGCGTAGATAGGCCCGCCGCCGCAAAAATTGTTAGTCGGCGCTGCTGCTCATTGCTGCACGGCAGTTACTACACCATGCTCTTGGGCGAATCTCGTGAGCTCCGCTACCCGTTGTTGGTGGCCGGCCTCTGTTAGACGCAGGCCCCATAGCCACCATTCCCGAGTAGCGGAGTAGGCGCCGGGAGGCCGCTCCACCGCCGGGCCGGCTATGCAGTGGAGCTCGCCGCGCCGGTACCACTTTTTGGTAACCCCCCCGCCGTCGCGCTTTTCTAACGCCGGTTCGTCCTCGCGGTGTCGGACTCCGTACATATACCATGCTTTGGTACCGTTTGGGCGTTCGATTGCTGGGCCGTCTTCGCGGTGGAGACTGCCGTGCAGGTACCAATCCTTGGCGCCGTCTGCGCGCTCTATTGCTGGAAGGCCGTTGTCGCGGTGAAGCTTGCCGCGTTGGTACCACCATTTGATAAATCCGCAGTTGCCGTGTACCTGTGCAGGCAGGTCGTTGTCTCTGTGCAGCTCCCCATCTCGGTACCACGATTCGGTACCATTTGCGTACTCTGCGGCCGGAAGGTCGCCGTCGCGGTGCATCTTTCCGTGCCGGTACCACACTTTGGTGCCGGTTGGATACTCACGCGCAGGGCCGTCGTCTCGATGGAGTTTGCCATTTAAGTACCACTCTATTGTACCGTCTGGGCGCGTTGTTGGAGTTGCCATTGCGTTATCGGGCTGTGGTCTGCTGTTGTTTCAGCAGTTGGGTGTTCAATTTCGGTTTGTGGGGTGTCCTATTTTTTCGACGCATTACTCGGCAATGGCGTCGCAAAAATGGATTGCACAGCGTTGCCGCGTGTTCTTCATCCCGGCTCGGTGGTCAACTACTCACTGAAAACAGCTTGTGCGCAGGGCTACACGGGAGTGTCTCGACGGCCGGCTTGTCGTGTTCCCGGTGTAGTCGTACTGATACCACTCTTTGGTGTAACCTTCGACGTGCGGTATTTCGACCGCAGGTAGGTCGTCGTCGCGGTGGAGCTTGTCGTTTTGTCGGTATCGCACATAACTGCGGCCGATGATCCGCACGTTCTGGATGTTACAGGCGTTGCTTGTCTTTTGTCGCGTGCGTGCCGCACGCATGCACATATCCTCATTTGTAGAAAAAGATATAGCCAGTATCTTTCGAACTTTACGCCTACTATACGTTGGGTAATGATCGACGGGACGATTGAAGGTCTTAGGACCGCTGCCGAAAATGGGGGCGTGCAGCTGTTTCTGGATGGACACCGGCGTGAATTTTACGGACAGTTGACGCGTGTTGGGGAAACCTGGTGTGTTGGAAGCCTCCGGCTGGAAACAGACCACCTCGAGTCTAAAAACGGGCTTCTGGTTTTACGCAAAAATGACACCCACCGTGTCAAGTACGTTATTCCTCAGATGGATGGAAATATCACCGAAAAGGGTATTCGGTTAAACATCGCACATATCGCCCCCGTGTACATCGAGGACACGAGGATTAGCCCCCCCAGAAATCTTGTGTACAAGTTTTCTTTGTTTGTGTTTAGCCTGCCGCCGCTAACACACCCGGTTTCGGGCCATTATGTCGCATAGTGGGAGCTCCCGTAGCTTTTTGTGCACCCGTGCCTCAAACGCATTGCGTGCCAGGCATTGTTTATTGTTACGCACAGGTACAATGATGAACCGGCAGCTGGGTGAATAATATACGGGCGTACAACGGGAAGACTGGGCGGGGGTGACTACGGCTATGAAATTCCCACGCACGTTAGCTGATATATGCCGCGACATTATACAATTTGAACGCGTGTACTGAATAGCATTGATTGCACCTCGAAGGATGGCGCTAAGCTTAACATATAGCGACGCGGGTGCACCTGAGGCTCCACAAGGTGAGCTGTCCCGCCGTAAGTATATTTACAACCGCTTGGCGGAGGGTGTAGTTGTGCCTAAAGCGCTCTTCTATCGGGATGGAGAAGAGTTTACCAATGTCTGGAGCTTGCTAGACAAGTTTGTGTCCGACGACGAATCGCAGCCATACGACGTTCTTCAGCTCCAAAAAAACCTCACGATTGCCATATGGAACTGCGAATTTATTGTCAAAGGGCCGACAAACATTGACCTCGGAATTCACGGACCACCTGATGACCCCTGGAAATGCCTGATCTGTTATGTTATCGACTCTGTCAACAGGCGCACAGGAAACATTAACAATGTTGTGAAGACCGGCGTCGACGAGGTCGTAAACGGCTACAAACTTTACGACTACGAGGGCGTGCCGTTTACCGCGGACTTGTGCGAAGAGTTCATGGCTATGTGGAACGCTGAGGCTGAACTTGATAAGGCCGTGCCGTTTTCGGAGTTCGAGGATCTTGTACAAGAAGAACGTTGCTGCGAATGGAATAAGATGGACCGGTTTGGCAACAGACCTTGCGAGTATTCTAGGTCAGATGACGCGCGCGTCAGGGACAAAGCGTTTACGCTGTCCGGAGTGACAAACGTGTGGTACCTATACCGTCTGCCGTTTCCTAAAAAGCTGATCGTCCGACTCGTAGGCATAGGGTGCCGGCTTCGTCTGGAATCGGTTCGGCACGTTAACGCGTTTGCTGTCATGTTTCAGCGATACGCAGACGTTGCTAACCTTGGGCTGAAAGAATACAACCCCATTCCTGACCCCGAATGCCCCGAAAATGTGGGTGTTGTTCAACAAAGCGTACTAAACTGCAGTTAAAACTATTTGTCTGCGATTGTCTACCCCCGCCAATGTGCGGGGGTTGTTTTTGCAGCTGAACTCCGCGCATTGTGCGTCCATTTTGAACTTGGTGCCTCCCGCAGCTGGGACAGCAGCGCCGAGAACGCCGCCGCGTATTCCTCCAGCCTGGCGTCCTTCACTTGGATGTCCTCTATGTGGCACACCTTCATGTTTTGCGTTCGCTACGTTTCGTTCCGTTACGCTTGCCACTTTGTGTTCAAAAACACGCGCGCGGTGCTAGCCGACGAACCTGGAGTCTAGCCAGGCCTTCAGCTCCCCGCTTTCGCACAGGTCGTAGGCGCTCTCGGGGCGGAAGTTGCGGCCGTATATGTCTGCCGCCGTCAGCCCGAAACGCTCCACCATCCAACGGACCTTTGTTCCGTCTCTGGCGCTGTTCTCGCACGCATGTATAAGCGCATCCCCCGACCGTTCCAAGAGGTCTTCCCTCGTCAGACCGAAACGGTCCGTCAGCCACTGCGCCACCTCCAGGGCCCTGGGTGTTTGTTCTACGCACGCCATTATCAGCGCCTGGTTGTTTCCGCGCCGCGCGTCTTCTGCAGTTAGGTCGAAGCTGTTTACCACCCACTCTAGAGAACTCATGTGTTTGACCCTGTACGCGTCGTGCAGTATCTTGTTGCCCCCCCACTCTTCGCCCAGGGCCGCTATTGCGAAACGGTCCGTCAGCCAACTCAGTAGCTCCACGTCGGAGAATATCATTGCAGCCCGCAGCGACAGTAGTTGGCATTCCGGGTGCACGTCGGTCAGCTGCAGCCTGTCCACCAGCCACCGTGCCATCGCCGAGGTGCCCGTGTAGCACGCCAGCACCAGGGCGTTGTCGTTCATGTAGTCCGAGGTGTTTGCGGTCATGCCGAATTTCGTTATCAGCCACTCCGCAACCTCTGTGTGCCCCCCTAAGCACGCTGCAGGCAGCGATTCCATCGCCTGGTGAAGCGCCGACGCCGTTTTTTGCTCCACCATCGCGGCTATCAGCTGCGCCGTCTGGACGTTGCCTTGGACGCACGCAACCCGCAGCAGCTCCAGGTCGTGCAGGGCTTCGCCGTCTTTGTTGTAGCGCAAGCACAGCCACGCCAGTAGCTGCTGCCCCGTTTTGTTCTCGCACGCCGCGACCATGTACTCGTCCGCGTATTTTATGTCGTACCTGGCTATCAGCCAGATGGCCACGTCCGCCGTGCCGTATTTGCACGCTTGCAGCACCGGGCTCGGCGCTGCTTGCTCGCGCTGGGGCTTGTCTAGACGCAGGTAGTCGTCCTCCAGCCCCTGCATCTTTCCCGGGCCTGGAGCGTACCGGGCGTCCGCCCACTGCGCCGTTTCCAGGTGGGAGTGCGTGCACGCTCGCCGTATGACCGCCTCCGGGGGGGTCGTCCCTGCCATTCCCGAAAGCGCCAGCCTGTCCGGCGTCGAGGTCGCCCATCTCGTCGTTACTGCCGTAGGTTTGTCACGCATGCGCAGCGTCCTGCTGGCTACGTCCCGCCACTGCCTGTTGATCGTCCTGAACAGCCTTAGGTCGTCGTCGTCCGATGCCGCAAATATCTGTTCCAGCAGCTCCTTCATTCTGAAAACTAGCTCGTGCGCCATCGTGTGTAGTGCTTTACTCGTTTTGTATTCAATTTTCCGTCACGGAAAATGGGTGGCGGCACCGCTTCCATCGCTGTGTGCTTTAAACCGCAAAAAATTGGTGTTTGTGGTGTTCTATCTTTTAGTCCACCACCAACCAGGCACTGCTGTTAGTGCTGTGACCTGCTCCGCTGTTAGAGGGCGACAACGGGCGCCCTGGCCTTTGAATGTTTGGCGCTGTTTATTACACCATTGACCGATATTGACATCTTTGTATGTTGTTCTCTGTGCTGGCAACGTATGGAACTCACCAACGTACTCGTTAAGCAGCTGTAGCTTGGCTAGCCATTGAGCGTCCTGTTCCCACCACCAGCCAGGCACTGCTGTTAGTGCTGTGACCTGCTCCGCTGTTAGATGGCGCCATGTGCCCTTGCCTTTGAATGCTTTGCGCTGGGTAGTACACCAAATACCGATATTGACATCTTTGTATGTTGTGTTCCATGTTGGCAACGCCTGGAACTCACCAACGTACTCGTTAAGCAGCTGGAGCTTGGCTAGCCATTGAGCGTCCAGATCCTGTTCCCACCACCAACCAGGCACTGCGTTGAGGGCTGTGACCTGCTCCGCTGTTAGATGGCGAAAGTTGCCCTTGCCTTTGAATGCTGTGCGCTGGGTATTACACCATTTACCGAGCTTTACATCGTTGTATGTTGTCCTAAATGTTGGCAACGCCTGGAACTCACCAACGTACTCGTTGAGCAGCTGTAGCTTGGCTAGCCATTGAGCGTCCAGATCCTGTTCCCACCACCAACCAGGCACTGCGTTGAGTGATGTGACCTGCTCCGCTGTTAGATGGCGAAAGTTGCCCTTGCCTTTGAATGCTTGGCGCTGGTTAGTACACCAAATACCAAGCTTGACATCTTGGTATGTTGTTCTCTGTGCTGGCAACGTCTGGAACTCACCAACGTACTCGTTAAGCAGCTGTAGCTTGGCTAGCCATTGTGAGTCACCCCCCAAAACTTGCCCCAAAGAGGTGTAGAGGTTGAGCTGCTGCAGTTCGCACTGTTTTTTAGTGTCTTCATCGCAGGTAGACGACGCGATGAATGAAATGCGGCCCTCCGTTTGGTTCTTGAACGCACCCCGCAGTCGTGGCGTAGAGATAACGAGTCTGTTGAGCACAATACGCAATGCGTGCGAATGCATGGCGGGAACTACAACATGTGCAACTGTTTTTCCGCTAGACTTTCGCAGTACCCTTCCAACACACTGAATGATGCGCGAATGCGATGTGCGAGGTTCGGCGAATATACAGGTGTCTGCCGCCGGAATGTCTAATCCTTCGGAGATGGTTTCGACGCTCACAATGCACCGGATCTCGCCGCTCTCTAGTTTCTTGAACAGCTCGAGGCGCTGCGCTACTTTAGTAGCACCACTCATCCAAGCAGAAGGGATGCCGGATTTGTCCATTTCTTGCGACAATATGATGCAGTTCTCAACGCGGTTACAGAAAGCAAGAATGCGTTTCCATGTAGGCATTTCTGCGGCCAGTTGCGCAACTGACTGGAAGTAGCTTTGACTGCTTGCAGATGTGTGCCACGTCTCATCGCCGAAGTATGGCACCCAGACACAGTAATCAACAAGGTGGTTGTTCTCGATGAGGTCACCAAACGGGATACATATGTTAGGCACAACACCATCAGGGGGTGTTGCAGTGAAATACACGTGTTGACCTGGAATTTCAGAGCAAGTGCGAAGAAATCCCGAGTCGTCGCTATCTTCGTCGTCTGACTCGTCGCCACCTTCGCTGCGACATTTAACGTGTCGAAGGATGTGGTGCGCTTCATCGCCCAGTATTAACTCTGGCGTCTTCTCATCAAGATACGTCTGGATAGAGTTTGCGACAACAATGGTGATGTTCGTCACGTTTTTGTGTCCGCCAACGACGTAACCGAGCGTCAAGCCGAAGAGCTTCTTAGCAGTGACAATGTGCTGGCCCACTAGAACCAGCGAAGGGACGATGATGACAACGGGTGTGTCTTTCTTCAGGGACCAACAGACGGCAAGTGCGAGCATGATCCAGCTTTTACCGCCTCCACACCCAATCTCGCAAATTTGTTTTGCATTTCCGTCACCAATACCTTTCCAAAGCTTGGAAAAGGAGTATTGTTGGTACCCGTGCATGCGATGCAGAACGTCGCCAAGCAGTTCCTCCGACGTCCTAACAACAGTAGGTAACCCACCACCAGCGGCGGAAGTTGAAGTCACAACAACAACAGCACTGTGTACTAGATCAACAGGAGCAGGAGAAAGCTCCTTCTCCTCGTCGTCGGTAGCAAGCACCAAGTCAGCAGCCGCCGCCTCGTCCGCAGAAGCCGCCTCTTTCGCAATAGGCGCTTTTTCAGCAGCAGGCGCCTTGTTCACAGTATGTGCCTTGTCCGCTGCAACCGAATCAGTCACAATTTGCTGCTGTTGTTGCTGCTCAGCAGCAAGATAAGGTGATAGAAGTTCGATCATCTCTTCAGCGTCGAGCGTGCATTCCGTGAAGAACTTCGATCTGTTTTTGCACTGGCTCTTGCTGTAGCCGACCCCGCTGGGCCGGACAAGTAGACGCGTTGTTGCTTCAGCAAACGTCGATGTCATGAGAAACGTAGACAAGTGCGTGTACGAAATGCGGCTTTTGTCTCCATACCACTTGGCCTGCAAAGTCGTAGACAAGTCAAGGCTGGCACAGTCGGCGCCGATGTCTTCAATGAGCAGGCCTTCCCGTCTGCGTGTCACACCAGTACACCGCATGAGGTTGCGCGTTTCAAGTACTTGTGGTGGCAAGTCAGCCCATGGCACAAGGTCGTATTTGAGCGCGCAGGCGGCCTCGTAAAGGAAGTACTCAGCTTTGCGGTCGGGCGTTCGGACCCGATCTGCGAGCTGTTCAACGGTAGCTAACCCGCATCGCTGGAGGCAAGAACGTGCATACTCCTGAGCTGCCATGCCCCTGTGTGTGTGTAAGAATAGTCAACAGCGGTCGGATTCAAATGGGCCCAGAGGATAACAAAGAAACCGCACACCACCGGATGGCAACCACAGGCAACGAAACACAAATATTTCAAGGTACCCGGCAGTTGAACCCAAAAAGTGCAGCGCATTCTAGTATCTAAAATAACCACCCCTTAAACATTGCCGCACCGCATATCAAAAAACGTCCGGGGTTGAAACGCATGAACATGGGGGTCTAGATATAGGGAAATCCTGCGTGGAATATGACGCACCGGCGCGTGTCTCCGCCGGTAGACTTAAGCGGCGTGTGGAAGTGGTCGTCGGTGAAACACACGACGCGCCAAGACTTTGCAGTCGGGGCAGTGTCTACTGCCAGCCAAGACCGCGTGTCAGCGAAGTCGGGGTTGCGAGAGTCTATTTGGGCCCCTTCTTTCGCGACCATAAGTTCCCCTCCAGTCCAAGGATCGCGGCCAGGAACAAGCGGATAGACACACACCGTGATCTGCTGGCCGCCGTTGTCACCGTCGGTGTGCACACCCAGCCCTGAGTGACCGTTGGCGTCGATATCCCACGCTTCGACCTCAACTCGTGCCTCCTGGTCCGGCCTGGAACGGATCAAGTAGCTGAGGTACGACACCATTTTCGGGTCGCGGGCGATAATGGACAGCACCCATGCGCGTGCAGCGTCGTCCTCCGCGAGAATACCCATGTACGTGTGTGATTCTCCGAGAGGGCCGGTAAGCATGTCCAGCACATCCATCATGTCTCGGTCGGCTCCTGCGAAGTCTGGGACGACGAAGTCGTAGACGTTGAACATTGTGAGGGTTTGTTTGCGGGGGGTCTGCGTGTATGTATGTGCTAGGTTTTGCGCGGTATTTTGCTGGCGGTTTGTGCGGGGGCTTGCGGTAGTACTAAGACACAAAATGGTTCAAATTTGCGAAACTCTTATTGGCTGTAAAGGTAAGCTCATAAGAACCACGCGCAAACCTCAACCTGTCTGTATTGTACACACACTCGTATGTCTATTTCACAAATACTATAGAGCTCGTTCCGCACTTTTTGGGTTCAACTAGCTGGCACCTTGAAAAATATGTGTTTCGTTTGCCTCCAGACGCGCGCTATATGCATGGCTGCAGTGCAGGACTGGACTGCGGGACAGCTCTAGTGCAGAAAAGACGCACGAAATCCGTTTGGCGCCGTGGCGCGGACCCCCCAAATGTTGGAGTATATGTTCTACGAAGGTCCCATGGCGGAAGTGCTCAGCCCGGAGGACACGCCCCGAACACGTGTGAGGTAGATTTGCGCGGAGGTGCTGGGCAACGGGCTCATGCTTGAATACGTGCCGTACTACCCAGCAAATAGATAACTAGGCGGTGCAGCAGTGCGTGAGCAGTACGCGATCAACCAGACGCACGAACTGTGCGTGGCCGCCCTACAGCAGGACCAGTGGTCGCTAGAGAAAACCAGACGCTGGATCTATGCCGGTTAGCGCTGGGGCGGGACGGCCTAACGCCTGGTGTGCGCCCAGACTCCGAAAATTTGCAAGGCATCTGTGGAGCAAGCGCGCCACAACGCTGCCGAAAAACCCGGCCGACTAGCTGTGCGGGCGGCGCAAGCGTCCGTTTTTGCAAAAACGTACGCGGGGCCCTACACGAGCCAGTCTCCGCCGCGCGCGACGTTCCAAACGACGTCCCCGTCGGCGGCGCGCCCCTCGCCGGCGACCGCGTCCCAGAGCAGCGAGTCGTATCCCGGCACAAACGGCACGGGGTATCCAGCGGCCCGCGCGCCTGTCGGCGGGTCCTCGATGGAGAGGTTGTCCATGGCGTGTCCGTACTTTTTGGCAGCGTCCTCGAGCTTGCATCGCGTCTTGGCGTTGATGGGCACGACGCGTATGCGGCGCGCGGGCAGCGCGCGGGAAAGCGCTATAGCCACGGTGCCCGACCCGCCGATAACCCAGATGCAGGCGCCTTCGGGCACGGCGGCCAGGGGCGCGCACGCGGCGCGCAGCGCGCACGCCAGCGCGTCGATGTACTCGTTGTCCAGGAAGCCGAGCGGGCACCAGTACATTTGCATCTCCTGCCCCTGCCGCACGAGCTCGCGCCACTCATCGACAAACCGTATGTCTGCGCCCAGGGACCGGGCAGCGACGACCGGCGGGAGCTGCGAGGGGTCCACAGCCAAACGGCCGCGAGACCCGGGGGGGTGCGGGTGCAGCAGCAGCGTGCACCGGAGCCCGGCGGCCCGCGCGGCGGCGGCGGCAACCACGGGGCCGTACCCGAACGCAGACCCGGTGTACAGAACGTCGCGGGTGTCCGGGGGAAACGACGGGAACGCCCGCCCCTTGGTGCCGAGCGCGAGCCGGTCGTCGCGCACGACGTGCAGCGTGCGCTGGGCGACGCGCACCGGGAAGAGATCAACCGGCGGCGAGGCAGGCGCGGCCTCGGGGGGTTTCATCCAGCTCAGCGCCCAGCGCGTCGCAGGCGGGCGCGCGGCCCCGCGGCCCCGTCCGCGTCCGCGCCCCCGTCCCCTTCCGCGTCCGCGCCCCCCGCCGACGGCATCGGACCGGCTGTCGGCGGGAACGACCTGCAGTCCGAAGTCGGGCCCGGGCCGCCCGCCCAGGCTGCGCATGATGTCGCGGGTGTCGTCGCGCAGCGGTATGGGGCCGGAGCCGGCGCTCGCGTTCTCGACGTAGGCCACCATCCACCCGCCGGGCCGCAGCGCCGCGAACGCCGCCGCGTAGTAGGGGCGCAGAAACGCCTCGACCCAGCGGCCGTAGGTGGGGGCGCCGCTTATGGACTGCTCGCCCTCGCCCTCGCCGCCGGGGGGCACATACACTTCGAGGTCGAAGAACGGCGGGGAGGTGAGAACAATGTCCCCCCCGACTTCCGGCCACGACTCTAGCGGGGCGCCGGCGGGGCGAAACTCGGCGTCGAACTGTCCGTCGTGCAGCGCGCCGGCGAGGGCAAGGTGCGGGCCGCGCAGCGCGGGGTTGGGGTCGTAGCCTACATACGTGCGGGCCCCGGCGGCTTTTGCGGCTATGGCGCGGTCCCCCCAACCAGCAGACGGGTCTAGCACCTCGCCGCCCTGTGCACCGAAGAACCGGTATACGGCCACGCCCAGCGCCGGGTTGAACAGGTTGGCCTCACGCCCGCTGCTGTAAACGTGTTCGCGGCGGGCGTATGGGGGCATCCTGTCGAGCTCGGCGCGCGCCGCGTCGTCGAGCGCGTCGAACCGCTCGCGGGGCGACGTCCCCCCGCGAAACCGGGCGAGCACGCGCGCGCCCTCGGTGAACCAGTTGGCAGCGCCGTCGGCTCCCAGAAAGTCGCCGGGAAACGTGCGGCGCACCACGGGGGGCTGCGTGCCGGCGAGGGCCGCGCGTTCGTCGGCCAGCGCGCGCACCATGTCGTCGAACGGGGGCAAAGCATGCTTCCAGTACGGAAAGCTGTCTCCAGACATGCTGGCGGTAATTGGGGGGCGTCGGCTGTTCAAAAGTAGCACCGCGGCGCACTGTTTAGTGCCAAAATACGCGTATATAACTGCCGCCGCACAGCCATGTCTACTACGTTCGGGTGCCCGGTGCTGCGCGACGACACGCTGATGGGGGACCAGAACTCGGCGAACGCCAGGTATTTCGGCATGTGTTTGCCGCTGCGTGTGCTCGGGGGCACGGCTATGGCAATCGCGGGCGACCAGCTGCCCGAACCGGTAAAGCACCTGCTGCAGTCGCTCTTAGTGGTTTTGATCATCGTGTTCATATACAGCGGGTGCTGCCACAGCCGTCAGCACACCTGGAAAAACTACGTGCGTCCTACTATGGCGCTGTCTGCTGCCCTAATGTCCACGATCTGCGGCAGGTGGGATATCGCCGGCGCCATCATTGCCGCGGACGGCCTCGTAGGGGTGCAGGGCCGGCACACCGCCGCCCTCATAGGCGCGCAACACGGAGGCTGCGACGCAAACTAGGCCAAAAACACGGGAACGGGTCGGAGGCGATGGGGGCGTTTGCCTTTTTGGGCGCGGCGTGTGCGAAAGGCCTCTAGTTTGGGGGTGCGTCTGCGAGGAGCTGCTCGGCCGTCTCCTCCAGCTCCCTAATGGCGGCGGCAGGCCACTGCGGACAGTCGCCCAACACCGACTCGAGGCACCGAATGTCAGAGAAGTAGTAGGAGGCCACGGCCCTTCCGCCGGCCCGAATGTCTTCCAGGGCGCGGTACAACAACTCCGATATGCGCCCGTGTATCTTCGAGACAGGAAGGTGGCGCTGGTCTTTGCACTTTGGGTCGGACAGCACGCTCACGAACTCGTCGACGAGCTCGGTCGAGCCGCCATAACGACCTTCGCCACGTTTGTAGCGCAACGTAAGGGCATCTGTTAACACCCCGCCGTTGTCGACGACTTCCTGTAAGATGTGGATAGACCGCTTGGCAGTCAGAGCGGGCCACCACAGGCATCCGGTGTAACCCTTCTCAAGCCGACGCAGGCCGTCCAGCGTGTGCTGCAGCGTGCTGGTGGTCAGTGCGTAGTCGCGCATACCTCCATTCATCTCAGGGTCGAGAGCCCAGGGGAGCGACGTCAGTAGCCCAGAGAGCACTCCCATGATGAGGCTAGCGGTGGGACCGACGAAGCTGCGTGCGGCGTCTGGGGTGTTGTCGTAGCACAGGGACGGGCCCGCAACGTCCATGCGGACGGCGCGCCACGGCGCCTCCCGCTTGGGGTCTTTGCTGAAGATGGTTTCGGCCTCCTTTAGGGCGCGTTCGAGGTCTTTTGGGATGTTGTGAATCCACATGAGGCAGGAGGGAAGTTCGGACATGTCTGGTGTTTGCTGTGTATGTTGGGGCAGAGGAGCGCGGGCGCTTGTAGACTAGGGGCAAAACGCGTTCAAAATTGGAGCGCGGGCTGTGGTAAATACACGGTCCGTCTCGATCTTTGCGAGCGTATACACTCGCGCATCGACGCCTGCTACGTCGGAGACATGCTTGGTGCTTCGTAAGAGCCGTGCGGCCCATGCGGAGACGTCGAGGGCGGCGGCGAATGCAACCCGCTGCAGACGCTCCTCATGGTGCTCATCGTAGTTTTTGCCCGCAAAAAGCTGGTGGGTGCGTTTCTGTGGAAGCAGTGCCGCGCAAGTGGCGTCTGCAGCCTAGACGTAGTGGACTTGCGAATAGAGAAAATACGGAAAAAGAACCGTATTTAGGGCACATACTCAATCGTTAGTGCACCACCCCTACTATACGGCATGGCGCTATTTTTGCCCCATATGGGACAAAATTTGCATGCACATGTAGTTGCGTACCGGAGGAAAATTATTAAGGGTTCAGTTTTTTACGGCCTCATATTCAGAGTCTATATACCCGCGTGACGCACCTACACACACGATGTCGACACTCGGAGACATGCTTGGCGCTTCGGAAGAGCAGTGCGGCCCATGCGGCGACATGAAGGTCGAGGGCGGCGGCGAATGCAACCCGCTGCAGACGCTCCTCATGGTGCTCATCATAGTGCTCCTGCTGGTGGGTGCGTGGTTTCTGTGGAAGCAGTGCCGCGCAAGTGGCGGCTGCAGCTACTGCCCGAAGGCACAGGCAGCAGACAGCCAGGAGGGAATGCGGTCGTGGGTAGGGTACGAAATTAACGCTGCAATGCAAGACACCACCAACCCCGTATGGGAGGGGTCCGCACGACCATTAAAGGAAAATGCTAAGACTAAGCCTGAGCCGAACTACTGGTAAGGTGCAGGGTACAGCCACTATTGCGATGTAGGTGCGCCCGCTGCTATTTTTGAATACTGGCGCATAAGCGTAACAAGCTGAGATGGCAGACTATGCATTTGCGCGTCTTATGAGAAGCGGCACCTTCGGCGACTACCTGGACGCGGTCGCTGCGGAGCGCCGGGACGACTTCGATTCGCCGGTTTCGCTCGAGGACGTAGTAGAGTTGCAGCTGTCTATCGAAGGACGTAGCAGGCCTTTCTCAAATTTGGCGACATTTGTACCCCCCAACTGGGAACGCCGTAAGCTGTTGGATGCGACGCGAATAGCCCACCCAGGAGGTATCAAATACAACCTACTATGCTTGGCCGGTACGTGCATATATGTGGAGCACGATGGCGTTGAGGCCACATTACGGCTAGTGTCGGCCGGCGGAGCAGTGCAACACTGGCTGTACGAACAACCAGAAGACGACTTCACATTCGCGTGGACACCAAAGCAGTCAGAAATAAACGGAAAACCGTTCGATGTCGACTATTTCATCGTCGCAGAAACAGAAGCCGACTACGTCACAATGCAGCACGCACCGCACGACTTTATGACAAAGGCTGCTCAGGTTGCGGTTAACATTGCGCACCGCACCGCAATTGAGCGCGCATCCACCGACAGTACGTGTAGTGGGTTCAGTGTAAGCAAGGGAGTGGCAACTACCGTCCTTCTAGACCATGCAGAGTGTACTGTAAGCCTGCGGAGCCAAATAATCCTGCGGGGTCCATACCGTAAAGCAGGTGCTGTTATTTCCGGTTTTGACCTTCCGGTGTCCGCAGTGTACGCCACGCGAAAATGTGTTGCAGGCTCCTTCGAACACAAGTTTACCACCGGTGGCGCGTACACCGCCGCCACCGGCCTGCAGATCATCGACACCGCAAATCGTTCCACCACGTTTGCGTTGCGTGTGGCCAAGTACATGACACGCGGCGTGGGCATCGTGCTGCCGGAGATTTCGCCCGACAAGGTGCACGCGGCGCTCAAAGAACATCCCGAGGGCTTTGCGTTAGACACTCTGGACTACCGGCTGCACATACTCGCAGCAGAAGACCAAAAGCGCACAGAGCCGAACATGTGGCGCTGCCAGATCGAGCTTCTCGATGGCCCGAATCAGGAGATCTCGGGGGGGTCGGACTACCTGGAACAAACACCAGAAGCCAATAACGACGCGAGGTGGGAATACAAATCTTTGATGGGTGCTATAAAGTATCTGGGAGGCAAAGACACGACAAAAAAATTCACGCCCCGCATTCGCATTAACAACGGAAGTAACTACCATTGGGTGCCGGAAGAAGTTTTGCCCATACCCGCCACGGTTGGAGACTATCTTAGGCTCCTGGAATCCGGTATCGGAGGGGGCCTTCTCGAACACATAAAACACGAAATACCGACATGCAGGAGCGGGGAGTTTATTGGCGAAATCGCGAGCTCGAAAATTCTTAAAACTGTGCTGGGTATGAGTCCCGAAACTCTGGAGGCTATACAAAACAAAGTGCAAGACGCGTGGGACCACCGCGACCGATGCATAACCGGGATAAACTTCGGCCGCCTGATTTCTCCGTATGTGGAAGAGGCAATAGCCCGCATGTATGCGCGGTCGTCCGAACCCGTAGAGTTTTGGGTGCGATTCGACCCGCAGAGGCAGTGGTGGACAGCATCCCTCAACCCTGCAGTGGTCGACCCGAGCACGTATTACAAGCAGTTCTATAGCGAGGTCGACAGGGCTTTGCGGGCAAACAACGAACTCCTTGTAAACTCGTCACAGCTGTGCGACATGCCAACGCGTGAAGTGCGTGCCGACTACTGCCCCCTGTGTCTAGAACCGGTATACCCTGGAGACAAAAACTCTATCACACTTACGTGCGGCCACACTATGTGCCATAACCTTTCGCCGGATTGCGGGGGCTGGCAATCAGTCGAAGGCCATCTGTGTCCTGTATGCAGGTACGACTCGAGGAAGACTAAAAAACAACAAACCCTTCCCGTGCGTATAGTGCGGCCCAATATACTTGTTCTGTAACGCCTACGGCGGGCACGTTTTTGTAGGACTACACGTCCCTAAATTTGAACCACTGCACCGCAGGTTAATCGCCTGCCGTATAGCAAACAATACAGCATGGATTTCATGGGCCTCATGACCAAGGGCACTTTTGGCGACTACCTTGACACGGTATCTGCGGAGCGCCGGTACGACTTCGATTCGCCGGTGTCGCTAGAGGACGTAGTGCTCCTGCAACGATCCATATCGAACAGCAACAGGCCGTTTCCAGAGCTAGCGGCGTTTGTACCGCCCGGCTGGGAACGCCGCCCCCTGCTGTCCGGACTGGACAACCCGTCGTATACCAAACGCAGTCTGCTCGAGCTGAGCGGCACTCGGCTCTACAGTCAAAGGATCCTAGTCCGCGCGTCGGTGTACCTAGTACCCGCCGGCGGAGCGGTGCGCCAGTGGCTGTACGAAGATCCGACAGACGATTTCGCGTTTTCCAGCGATACCACGACCGGAGGGGGTGTCGTCCCGAACGACTTAGACTATTTCGTCGTCGCAGAAACCGAGAGCGACTACGAAACTATGAAAAGCGCCCCCAACAAGTACATGGCACATGTCGCGGACGTTTTACTGGAAAAGGCGAAAAACGTATTCTCCCGAGAAGTTCAACCAGGGAGTAAGTTCACGTATACATTGTGTAGGGGCGTTGTAACGTTAACACTGCGCGTCGACGGACGCGCAGTAAAGCGCACGCAGATAATTCTGCGCGGCCCCTACAAGACAGCGGGCGCGGTCATCTCCGGTTTCGACCTTCCGGCATCTTCTGTGTACATCACAGTGGCAGATGATGCAGAAGAAGATCGGGGCGCATTCGAACACAAGTTTACCACCGGCGGCGCGTACACAGCCGCAACCGGCCTGCAGATCATCGACACCGCCTGCCGATCCACCACGTTCGCGTCGCGCATTGCCAAGTACATGGCACGCGGCGTGGGCATCGTGCTGCCCGAAATTTCGCCCGACAAGGTACACGCCGCGCTCAAAGAACACCCCGAAGGCTTTGCGTTGGACACGCTGGACTACAGGCTGCACATACTCCCGGCAGACGACCAAAAGCGCACAGAGCCGAACATGTGGCGCTGTCAGATAGAGCTGCTCGGGGGGCCAAACCAAAAGCGTATGGGGGGGTCTGATTACGATCCGGAGGGGGAACGTCCCGGGCACACATACCCCAACACGTGGCATGCCAGCGCTGTTATAAGAGCCGTCCGAACTCTAGGGAGAGAGGACACATCCCAGCAGTTCAGGTTTTACATACATTCATGCATAAGAGTTCCCAGCAACTACATATACTTCCCCCGCACAATTGGGGAACACCTGGAAAACATCGAACATGTGCTAGAACGTGAGGGGCACACGATACGTACATGGCTAAAATCACTGGCGCCCACGCGTACCTCCGGATACCAAATTCGCAAAATCAAGACGTCGGACTTTCTTCTGGACGTGCTGGGCATTCCCCCCGAACGTCTAGAAGAAATCTACACTGAGGTGAAAGAAGCGTTGCGCGGTCGCTCGTACAATACGAACACGGTCGACTTTAGCAGCACGATTATGCCGTACATCGACAGCGCCATCGCCAACATGCAAAAACACGCCTCCGAACCCATAGAGATGTGGGTGCGACTTGACCCGCAAAGGCAGTGGTGGACGGCATCCCTTAACCCGGCGGTGGTAGATGCGACCGAATACTACAGCCAGTTCTACCGCGAAGTCGACAGAAGCATACTCGCGAGGGGGGGTACATGTGATTGCGTTACAAGCGACGATCCCGAACATCTGGAAACCCGCGTGGTGCAGGCGGACTACTGCCCGTTGTGCCTCACAAAGATTTACCCGGGGGCGAAAAACACCATTACCCTGCCGTGCGGACACACGATGTGTTACATGATAAACGCCGAATGTGGCGGGTGGTGTTCTGTGAGGGGTGACAAGTGTCCCGTATGCAGAACCGAAGTTACAGAATACATTGTCGCAATGCTTCCCGCGGTCGTCAGCAACCCGACGGTGCAGTATCTGTAGCTCGCCCGGGCACATTTTTGGCACGGATGTGTGGTTCGCGAAGATAGCAAAATTGAACACACCAGAACGACGTCATTACCTCAGCAATGGCGGCGTCACAAACTTCTGCAGCGTTCAGCCGTCTTATGACGGTGGGCACGTTCGGAGACTACCTGGACACGGCCGCGGCCGAGCGGCACGACGACTTCGACGGTCCGGTCGACCTCGACGATGTGGCCAGGCTGCAGCGCCACCTCGAATACGCCGGCCTCAGCCGCCCGTTTCCGGAGCTGGCGACGTTCGTGCCTCCCAACTGGACACGCACCCCGGTGCGAACGCAGGAGGAGTTCGACGCCGAAGTGATGGCGCTGGAGGGAGCCTGCACCGACGCTTACTACTTCAACCTCGCGGGGGTCACCCTGAGCGTTTGCGGCCGCTGGGTGCGTCTTGTCCCCGCGGGTGGCTCGGTGCGCACGAAACTGCTCAAGGGTGAGGGGACCGAAATGAAGTACAATACGAACCACGTGCCAGACATCGACTACTTCGTGGTCGCGGAGTCCCAGGAGGACTACGACTGGTTTACGGACGCGTCCAACGAACACATGTCGCAGCTCGCGCGGGACCTTATGGGTCTGCTGGTGGCAAAAGACGGTAAACCGCCGGCGGTCTCCATCAGGCAGTATGTGATTAACCAGGGCGTGATTACGATGCACATGCCGTACTTCAAACAAGCCAGCGTCCAAATTATCCTGCGCGGCCCGTACAAAACGGCAGGCGCCGTAATTTCCGGATTCGACCTGCCGTCGTGTGCGATGTACATCGACAAGGCCGAAGAGCATCCTACGGGCCGAGTGAAGTTCACAACAGTGGGGGCGTACGCGGCCGTCACCAACGTGCAAATCATCGACGTTGCCAACCGATCTACCACCTTTGCGTCCCGCGTTGTCAAATACATGGCGAGGGGCGTCGGAATAGCGCTTCCCAACATATCGACGTCGGAAGTGAAAGAGAAGATGAAGGCCAACCCCGGCGGCTTCACCATTGACACTATCGACTTCTGCCTGCACATTCTCCCAGAGGAGCACCAAACCGGTGTGGAGCCGAACATGTGGCGCTGCCAGATAGAAATGTTGGACGGGCCGCAGCAAAGCAACAAGCTATCCGCGTCAGACTACATGGAAATGTCTGAACCCGTAGAAGTTGACATGCTTAAGGAAAATACCAGTCTATTCCGCACACTTCCCAAACTCCTTCGCGTCCTGGGACGTCCAGACAGCATCTCGGCAAAGTACCGGTTTAACGCTTTCGGCGGAGTGAAGGAAATGAGGCACCCCAACGTTATTCCGTCAAAGGTGGGCGACATCATACAGAGGATCGACGATGGGCTAAGGGAGATGTATGGCCCAGACTTCGGCATACGGGTGCTTCTTTACGACCAGGCACATACTGTCCGTCCTGGGCTACTCATCAACAAAATCCAGTACTCTTTCACTATGAAGGACTCTCTGGGCATGAGTTCCTCGGAACTAGAAGAGGTCCAGCAAAAAGTGGCGGACGCATGGAAATTGCGCAAGTCGACAGATCGGTACGTTGACTTTACGAAACTCATCACTCCATATCTCGAAAGGGCCATGAGCTGTTTGATGTCCCACTCAGAGGACGTCGTCGACATGTGGGTGCGTTTCGACCCCCAGCGTCAGTGGTGGACAGCTTCGATTAACCCGGCCGTGGTGGACCCAGCTGAATTCTACACGCAGATGTACCGCGAGACCGACCGGTCTGTCCCAGCTATTGCGGCCTCGGTAGAGCCTACGCCTAGCGCCCGCAAAGAAATACCTCCGGTGTTTCAACGCACAATCGCATTGACAACCTTGGTGGTGACGGAATAGGCGACACCCCCTCCCATTTTTGCAAAAAGCGGCATCGCGGGTGCTCACGTGCGGGCCGCGCACGCGAACCCGTAAGCCTTGAGCTCGTCAATGGTTCCGTTGTTGTCCACAAAGCGTATGTAGGGGTGGTGCGGGCCACAATCCCCCCCGAACTCTTCTATTATTTCGTCGACGACGGTCTCCGACGGGTGCTCATCCCCGCAGCCGGCACTGTTGCGACGGACAACGAGAAGTAAGCCGCCGTTGTCTAAGATGTACTGCGCCTCGTTGAGAAACCGGACGTCGCTAACGACGACGTTAACCTCATTCGCGTGCATGGCGTCGACGCGCGCGGCGAGGGAGTCAATCCAGAACTTTTCCTGTCTGTGTTTCAGGTCGGTGCACTCCTCGTGGGTGAGCCCGAACATGAGCTGCGCGAGGTCCACCATGGGCCCGTCGAAGGTGATTTCGCTGTACCCGCAGTCCCTGAACGCCCCGGCTAGCGTGGTTTTGCCGGAGTATTTTACTCCGCAGATGCCTACAAGGCTGGGGTTTTTGCGCGAACGTGAAGCCATGGCGTTCAGGTCCGGCTGCAGAATGCATGTCGCAACAGGCGTTCAAATATGCCATATACGCCTATCTGCGCGATAAGGCTGTGCGGGGAATCGGCGACCAACTGGTCGGCGCTCGCCAAATATGCAACCCGCTTGGCGCAGGCAGCGCACGTCCGCACATAAGCGACCGCGGCGCACACAACCTCGGACACAGCCCCGGAACCCGCCACGTAGTGTTCTACGCGCGAGAAGGGGACGCGTTTTTGGCACACCGAATCTTGCCCCCCGCAGACCATACACTCGTCTCCAGAAAACTCGGCGAAGTCGTGTATGGGGCACCCTCCGGGGCGCTCGTTGCACACTATACGCTCTACGAGTCCGGAGTACTCCATGGCGGAATATTTACAAGCGCTGCGTCTCCAATAGGCCCCCGAATGCCCACTTTTGAACAGCCTCACCACACACAACTCCGCGTCAGAGATGGCGGCGATAACCGACCACGTCAATGTGCAAAGGCTTTCCGCCGACTCCGACAAGCTGTGTCCCGCGAGGTGCGGGGCCTTTCTGGTGGTGCCGCGCGAGGGCGCGAACGCCGTCGGCCACGACGCCGCGGCGGCGGTGTCATCTGTGGTGTGCCGCAAGCGCCCCGGCCGCGCTATCCACATGCGCGGCCGGCTGCGCGGCAGGTGGTACGACATCGGCCGCACCCTACCCCGCGGCTTCGAACACTGGGACGGGCCGGGCGCAGACACGCAGGAAAACGAATACGAGGAGATCGTGGTGTGCGCTTTTAAGCCTGCGGACCTTCCTCTCGCTAAAGAGGACCTAGTGCAGCTGGCCGGCGTGCGGAAGCTGCCGTTCACCGCTCCGGCGCTGTGGGCGCAAAACGTGGAGCAGCTGTGCGAGGCGCTGGACCTCCCGCAGTCAGCGACAGGCAAGCCGACTGCCGCCCAGCTGCTGGGATGCGCGCAGGTCGGCACAGCGGCCCGCATAACTGCGCAGGAAGAGGCGTGCATCTCGAAAGCGCGTCTTCTGCGCGACCAAATGGAAGCGGAGCTGGCGCTGAAGGCAAGGGTCCGCGTGACGGTGTCTGTGCTGCAGGAAACCATGACGTCTAAGGGCCTTTCGCGCAGCACGGGCATGAACCGCGGGGGCATGCTGGACGCGCTGGTGTGGGCGCGCCTGCACCCGCAGACGCCGCTGCCCGGGGTGTCGGACCTGGACGAGTACCAGCGCGCGGCGGTCGACCTGGGCGTGCGCATGCTGCGCCGGGCGTGCGGCGCGGAGGCGGACGCGCCCGACGAGCTGGCCATAAGCGCCGGCCCCGGCTCGGGAAAGACCACGACGCTCACCAACTTCCTGGCGGAGGCGATGCGCGCGGTGCCCGAGGCGCGCATCGTGGTGCTGGTGTTCAACGTGGAGGCGGAGCGCGTGCTGCTAGAGCGCCTGCGCCGCATGCTGTGCGGGCAGCGCGCCGGGGAGGCGCAGCTGATCCCGAAGGCGCAGGCGCTCCGCCCGGAGGTCAAGGGCTGCGCGGTGCTCACGTTCGACAAAATGGCGTACCAGATCTGCAACCACGTGGGGCAGGAGGACGTCGCGAACCTGCTGGGCATCGGCGGGGGCGCAGCGCGCGAGCCCATGTCCAGGGTCGTCGGCTCGTCGTTCCGGGACGGCAAAGAGCGCGCGTCCGAACGGCTGCGCGCGAGCCCGCACATGTTCTCGTGTTTCGACATGGTCGTGGTCGACGAGGGGCAGGACGTCACGCCGCTGGAGGAGGGCATAGTCGCCGGCCTGTGCGCCGCGCGCCGGAGCCGCAGGCCTGCGCTCATCTCCAGCGGCGACCCGCGGCAGGAGGTGTGCTCGGGCGCCACGTGGTTCTCCAAGGTGTGGGTGCGCGCGACGTCCGGCGACCAGCAGCCCGGCGCGCCGTCCATCCGCGGCCTCGTGCTCGCGCGCAACTACCGGTCGCACCCGCACATAGTGGAGGCGCTGAACGCGTACAGCCGCGCCGCGTTCCCGACCCTGCACCACGACCAGGTCTCGGCCCGCGAGGACTGCGACGCGGACGCGCGCGCGGTCGCCGTGGCGCAGGTGGCGGCCTGCGGCGGCGACCACGTGTCCACGAACCAGGAGGTGGGCAAACACGTAGCAGAGTTCCTGGGCAAGGCGCCCGTCGGCTCCGGCTACGCGATCGTGCCCGTGACGCTCGACAAGTTTCGCGTGGGCCCGGCGACGGCGGCCGCCCGTCAGCTAATGCACGAGCACCGCCCCGGGGAGCTGACGGTGATGCTCACCGGCGACACGAAGATCCCGGCGGGCGACGTGGACATACTGGCCACCGCCCGAAAAATCAAGGGCACCGAGCGGCCGCGCGCCGTCGTCTACGGCGTCGACCGCGACTACGACATCATGGTGGACAACTCGACAATGGCCAAGCTCGTGTACGTGGCGCTGTCCCGCGCCCGCGACGAGCTCATGGTCGTCACGCAGACGCTGACGAACCAGCGCATCAAGGACCTCATGCGGCCGTTTATGGACGCGGTGGAAAAGATAGACGCGCGGCACGGCCGCGTGTCCGGCGCGTCGGGGGCGGTCACGGCGGCGCCCGTGAGGTCCAACGGCGTCACGCAGTGCCGGCCGGTCCCGGTAACTGGCGACAGCCTGGCCAAAAGCACCGCTGGCATGGGCGTGGCGGACATACCGTACACCGATGCTCAGCGCCCGTGGACAGAGACGCAGCCCGGGGACGCGGTGCCCGCCCTCGAAGAGATGCAGGCGACCCGTTTCGACCACGACTTCGTGGGGCGCCTGGCGGAGGCCCACCTCGCCGCGGGCATGCAGCGCGCGTGGTCGGCAGCGACCGGGAAGGTGCCCGCTAGGCCGGCGCTGGCGGACCCGATCCTCATAGAGGTAGAGGTGGTCCGCAACCGCGAAGAGGTGGGCCTGTTCTTCAGGGTCGACGCCGACGGCAAGCTGCACCAGGTGCTCCGCACCCTCCACGGCATGTACGACCAGATCGTCGCGATGCTCGCGGGCATCGACGGCGAGTCTGCGGGCTTCCTAGCGCCGTACACGCACGCGGTGCTCAAGTTCTCCGCCGAGTGCGGGCGCCCCTGGACGGTCAGCGAGGCCCACGCGTCCGAAGACAGCCTGCGCAGGGTCTGCCGGTCCGCGACGGCGGCGGGCGCGCGCCTGCTGGAGCTAGCGGCGGCGCTGGTCGGGGTCGGGGCGCACCAGCTGGAGGAGCCGGAGTTTTGGAGGTACGGCGCGTCGGCGATGCCCGCGTGCCGCGACGACCCGCGGGGGTGCGCCCCGTCCGCCCGCCCGAAGACCGGCGCCGACTCTGTCGTGCTGTACGAGACCGACGCGGTGGTGCGGCGCGGCGACATCCCCCAGGTGGTCATCGAGTTCAAGTACGTGGCCGAGCTGCAGGACAAACACAAGCGGCAGACGTACGCGTACATGGCGATCACCGGCGCCCCGCACGGCGTGCTGTACAACGGGCGCACCGGCGAGACCGTGGTGCTGCGCAGCACCAACACCCCCGACGTCATGTGCAGGGAGCTGGTGTGCAGGGCGCGCACCATGACCACGGCGCGCACCGCGCGCGCGTTGTTCCTGCAGCACCTGGAGCGCCACGCGCTGCGCCCGCCGGCGTCTATGCGCGGCGTCACCACCGCGATCGTGGTGGACACCGAGACCGCGGACCCCATGACGCACGGGGGCGCGACCACCGAGATCGGCGCGGTAGCGGTGTCGCTCACCGACCAGGAGATCCTGGGCACGTTCCAGATGCGCATACCGGCGGCGGCGCCGATGTCGACCGCCGAAGAGAGCGGCGGCGCGGTGGAGGCGGTCACGCGTCTGCGCGTGACGGGGTCGCGCGGCGAGGTGCGCGCGCAGTCGTCGAAACTGGAGCGCGCGTTCCACGACTGGGTGTCGAACATAACGTCGGTGGCGCCGCTGTACGTGCACTGGGCGGGCTCGGAGCGCGAGCTGGTGTCGCGCTCCGAGCACCCGGACGCCCCCACCCTCGACGTGCACCGCAGCTGCTTCATGCCGTGGCTCGACCACAAGGCGTCGGGCCGCGGGCGCAAGAGCAACACGACGCTCGGCGACGCCATGGCGCAGCTTGCCCCGATGATACCGTTCGCGCCGCACCAGGCGTTCGAAGACGCCCTGGCGACGCTGGCGGTCCTGCTGATGACGGTGTCGTTCGTGGGGGTGCGCTAGGCGGCGCGCCAGGCGGCGCTCCAGGCGGCGCGCATTTTTTGCGCGGGCCGCCGCGCGTTTTGAACATGCGTCGCGGAAGATAACGGGCCCGTCGAATATGGCGCAAAATAAGGCAGCCTCCAGGAAGTTCGCACGCATGGACCCCGCGTTTGCGAGCGCCCCGGGGCCGCGCGCGGCCCCGCCCCACGAGCGCCTCGCGGACGCGGTGCAGGCGGGGACGCCCGCGTTCGCGCGCGCGCTGGAAGCTTTCGCCACTTTCCTCCCGTGCTCGTGCAGAAGGCTGGAGTGCCGGTTCGCGTCCCCGGAAGACGCGCGCACGCTCGCAGTGGCGCACCTGCGGTTTAACGCCCACGAACACGAAGCGGTGCCGGTCGACATGGACGTCGTGCACGAGACCGTGCGCCTCATGGACCTCGAAGCTTTTCTGGAACCCCTGGGCCCGGAGCTCGTTACGCACTACGCGGGACCCGACGAACCTGCTGCGGAATCCGCAGAGGGGGAGCCGTGCCCGATATGCTACGTGCAGTACCGCAGGGGGGACGAGGTGTGCACGCTGCCGTGCGCGCCGCGCGGGGGGCACAAGTTCCACTACTCGTGCGTGCTGCGCGCGATCATGGGGTGCGCGGTGGACCTGGACGGCACGTACGCGTGCCCCCTGTGCCGCACGCGCCACCGGATGCACGACTGGTCGCTGCAAAAATACCTGCGCCTGCGCGCCGGGGGTTTGGTGGCCAATTGATGCGCGCCCGTATATAGCACCGAGACATGCGTCTGCCCGACAGACTCAGAGCCGTTTCCCCGCACGCCGCGGCGTGCATCGCGGTGGCGATGGCCATCGTCGTGCTGCTGGTCGCGGTGTACATGTCCGCGCGCAAAACACGCGCCGAGCCCGCGCGCAAAACACGCGCCGAGCCCGCGCGCAAAACACGCGCCGAGCCCGCGCGCTCAACACGCGCCGAGCCCGCGCGCTCAACGCGCGCCGTGTCCGCGCGCGCAACGCGCGCCGTGCCCGCGCGCGGCAGAGAGGGCCTCGAACGCGGGGGCCCGCCCCCCGGGCGCGCCGCGGACTACGACCCCGAAGACTTCGGCATGGACGCCCCGGCGGCGCCCGACAGAGCCCCCCCAGCCGAGGAGCCGGACCCCGAAGAGTCCTGGGACCGGCAGCTGCGCGAGGAGATCGGGGGCGTGCCGCGGCACGCGCTGGGGACGTCTCCGCCCGAGCAGCAGCTGCGCATGTCGCGCGTGCCGGCGCCGTCCCCGGGCGCGCCGTCGCGCATATACCAGACCGAGTACGACCACCCGGGCGCAGATATCGGAGACGCGTAGCTACCCGCACATCCATTTTTTGACGCACCGCATGCCCAGGCCCACGCACTGGCCGCACACGTCGAGCGTCGAGGGCTCGAGGCCCCCGCCCGCGCAGAACACCCACCCCTGGGCGGCGGGGCGCGACATGCACAGGCCGCACGTGCTCCCCCCCGCAGAGGCGAACGAGTTCCAGTACGCCGGCGTCCCGAACTGCGTCGGCGACGTCTGCGCGCTGGGCACGAACTCGGGGGCGTCTACGTTGTACGCGGACCGGTCGCTCCCGGAGGGGCTTGAGCAGGAGTCGTCCGGGGCGGGCGACGGCGCCTGCGACAGCCACCCCCACAGCAGCGAAGTCGCCGGGAAGTCCGCGCTCAGGGTCGAAACCATTTCGCGTACGGTGTCGTATGTTATAGCGGGACAGTTTGTGCAATCGGAATACCGCCGCGATGGAAGAGGGGGGAGCAGCGTCTGCAGAGCGCGCGGCCGCGCGCGGCCCCGCGCCGACCGCCGCGATCGCCGAGGAGTTCGCGCACATGCCTGTGTGCGAGATGTTCGGCAAGCTTCGCATTCTCGCCGCCCTGCGCACCGGAGAGAAGCTGTCGTTCGCCCCCATGCGTCTGGACCCGCCCGGCATGAGCAGCTCGCTCGTGCGGTGGTGGAACAACGAGGGGCGCATGCGCACTGTTGCCGGCCTGAGGGCGCTGTACGAACGCGCGCTGTGCCTGGCCGCAGAGCTGCAGGACACGCAGGTTTCCGAACAGCTGTTGTGTCTCATCGAGAGGTCCGTCACGTCCATGGAGCGCCTGCGCGGCACATACCGCGACGACCAGACGACCACGTGCACGCTGTCGGGCCTGCAGGACACGGTGGAGCTGAAGCTGGTCCGCGTCCGCTCGCGCGTGCTGCGCCGCGCCCCTTCCGACCCGGTGGACATACGCAAGTAGGCGTGCGCGATTTTTGGCCATTTGGTGTAACGCCGGACGCGCTATCTCCACCGAGTTTTCAGCAGGCATGTCAGGCGCATACGTCGCGTACCACCCAGCGCTGCGGCACTTCGCGAAATACGCCGGCGTCGCGGGCGTCGTCAAAGTGGGCGAGTCCGGGCGCCTCGCGTGCCGGCTTTCCGACTCCGCGTACACCACCTGCTGGCCCGACGGCTGGCGGTACCTCGCCACCTTCGAGACCGCCACGCGCGAAGACGCGCGGCGTATCGAGGCGTATGTGCTGCGCGCCAACGACAACCGCCGCCTCTCCTCTGGGAGCTGCGGGCGCGAGATGGTCATGACCGAAGTCGACCCCGACGTACACGGCGGCGAGCTCGGCGAAATATTTCTGGACGTCGCCGCCCGCGCCCTCGGCGTGGCAGGCAGGCTGAGGATAGCGCCCGTGTACGAGGCCGAGCCCGTCTCCGCGTCCACCGCCCACGGCCAGAGCGTCTCCCCCCCGGGCCCGTCCCCTCGTCCGCTGCCGCCGATCGGCGGCTACGCGCAGCCCGAAGTGTCTGCGCAGCCCGACCCCCCCGCGGTACCCGAACTGTCTGCGATGCCCGGGCTGCCAGTTCCGCTCAAGGCTCCCGCGCCTCTCGAGACGCCCGAGCGCCCCGCTCCCCCGCGCGACGAAGACGAGGACGCAGACGAGCTCGTGTGCGACCTAGACGGCTCAGCGTCGCAGAGCGTCGAGGTTGTCGAGGTCCCGCTGGAGGAACGGCAGTACCAGACAGATGCGGCGGAGGCGTGCGTGGCGCAGCTCGAGCAGTTCGGACGCACACAGCTAGTGATGGCATGCCGCAGCGGCAAGACGCGGGTCGCACACATGGTGGTGTCCCGCATGTCTCACGGCGAGCGCCGCGCGGTGCTGTTCATAGCGCCGTCGCTGCAGCTGGTGCGCGAGACAGCGTCCAAGCTGCAGCGGTACGGGGACGCCAGCGTCGCGATGGTCGGCTCGGGCGCGCAGCAGGCAGGCGGCGCGCACCCGGACGCGCGCGCCGGCCAGCGCGCGATGACGACCAGCGTGGACGACACGGCGGCGCTGCTGGCGGCGCACTTCGACGCGCCGCGAGCCGACGCGGCGCCGCATCGGGACGAGACGATGGTGCTGGTGTCGACGTACCACTCTTCGATGGTCGCGGCGGAAGCGATATCCAAACTGGGGCGGAAGTTTTCGCTGGTTGTGTTCGACGAGTGCCACCGCACGTGCGGGGACGATAAGCCGCGGTTCTCCAACGCCGTGCTGCTGCGAAACCGCGAGCTCGCTGAGCGGTGCCTGTTTATGACCGCCACGCCGGTAATGGACGGCGCGGGCATCACGATGCGGGACCACTCTATCTACGGGGGCGTGGCGTACCGATACTACCTGCGCGACGGCATAGACGCAGGGCACGTCAACGACTTCGAAGTGCAGCTGGTTGCGTCCTCCAGGGACGCGTTCATGAGCCTGGGCGTGCCGAGCCCCGCAGCCGCGCCCGCAGCCGCCGACCTGGGCCTCATGCACAAGTTCGTGTCGATGATCCGCCAGCTCGCCGGCACAGAGCATCGGACCCAGCTGGCGGGCGCCATCCGCAGCCGCGACGGGCGCATGGAAGCGTTCTGCGAGGAAAAGGTGCGCGCCGCGCAGATCGGCATGGCGTACTACCACCTAGTGGCCGGCGGAGAGGAGGCCTTCGCGCCGCGCAACAAGATGCTGGTGTTCTGCCGCACGATTTCGGACGCCGAGCGGCTGTGCGGCGAGGTGCAGACGCTGTTCGGCATGCTGGACCGGGCGCGTGCGGGAGCGCACACGAAGCTGGACTGGGCGCGGGTGCGGCTGTTCGCGGTGCACTCGCGCATGGGCGCGGGCGCGGCGTGCGCGCACATACAGCAGCTGCAGGACCCGCACGTGCCTGCGATCGTCTTCAACTGCCGCATGTTCCAGGAGGGCGTGGAGTTCATGCCCCTCAACGCGGTGTTCTTCGCCACGCCCCGGCACAGCAGCCGCGACATAGTACAGTCGATGTGCCGCGCGCTCACCCGCGGCGAGTGGGTAGACGGCGACCGCACGCTGCGCAAGCCGCGGTCGGTGGTGTACATCCCCGTGAGCGGCTCCAACGTACGGGGGGAAGACCTGGGGCGCTTCGACACGCTGCTGCCGTTCGCGGACGCGCTGTGGTCCGAAGACTCGAGGTTCTACGACCACCTCCTGGACCCGCAAAAGCCGTACCCGCTGGGCTGGATAGGCGCCCACGGCTCCGCGGAGTCGCTGCTGCACATGGCCCGGCGCGCGGTGCGGTACGGCCTACGGGCGTCGGGGGAGACCCCTCTGAAGGACCGCCTCACGGTGAACGCGAACATACCGTGGACCGTCGCGTTCGGCGAGCTGCGGCGCATCACGCGCGAGTGCCGCAGGTATCCCAAGAACAACGACGGGTTCAGCTTCGCGCGCGCCCGGGCGCTGCTGCCGGGCGGGGCGCAGGGCGCGGAGCCCGTGCCCGTGAACTTCAGCTCCTGGTTCACGTGGGTGAAGAAGCAGTACGAGTCGTACGCCGCCGGCGAGCGCAGCGAGCTGCAGTACCACCAGGTGCGGGACCTCGAGTCCCTGCCGCACTGGAAGACGCGCGGCCTGCACGGCCCGTACCACCCTCCCGAGTGCCTGGAGCTGTTCGAGCGCATGCTGGAGAAGAGCGGCGGGCAGATGCCCCTGGTGAGCGTGAGCAGCGCCGAGTGGGTGGGCTTCGACTCCACGCCCAACGAGCAGCTGTCCGGGTTCTTCAGGGTGATAAACCAGCAGGACGGCAACGGGCGCAAGTTTCGGGTGGCCCCCGCGGTGGCGCGCGAGCTCGACCGCATCTGCGGGCGGTGGGGCCTGCGGTGGCGCAAGGACCGCGTGTTCACGGACGCGGAGCTGCGGGCCGCGCTCTCGTCCATGCCCGCGGGGACGCGCCCCGAGGACGCCGCGCGGTGGCTCGCCGAGCGCGGCGCTGTGGGCGAGCTCGTGGCCGACGCGAAACTGTACAAGGGGCGGCCGACCGCTATACAGGACTCGAGCCGCAGGTTCCACGAGATGGCGAAGGCGGACCCCAACAGCCCGGAGGTGCAGGCGGGCTGGCCGGGCTACCCGCGCAAGCACAAGCACAGCGAGCACGTCGACGTCATGCGGGACGGGCTGGCGCCCCCGCGGTACTCGTCCAAGAAGGGCGAGGCGCCGCGGCTGGTTGTCAGGGGCGGCGCGCCGCGCGCCTAGGCCGCGCGCAAATTTTGCGGCCGCGCCTTTCCGCGCGCAGATACCCCGCGCCGCGCCCGCCCCGCACACAGTCGCCATGCCCAGCAGCACAGCCATGACCAAGGCGGACATCGTCCGCGAGCTAGCCGAGAAGACCGGCTCCACGCAGTCCGACGTCGAAAAGACTCTCGACGCGCTCAAAGAACTGGCCGCCCGCGAGCTCAAGAAGCCCGCCGGCAAGTTCAGCCTCCTGCCCGGCCTCATCACCGTCGAGCGGTACCGCAAAAATGCCACCAAGCCCCGCGACGGGCGCAACCCGCGCACCGGCGAGTCGCTGCGCATCCCCGGCAAGCCCGCCCACGACGCCGTGCGCGTCAAGGCCGGCAAGGCGCTCAAGGACATGGTCTGAGCGCCCGCTCTGCCGTTTTTGGGCTAGCCGCGCGCCCACACGTGGGCGCCGAACGTCGCCGTCAGGCGCACCGCGTCGGCGATCAGCGCCAGCACTATGGCGCGGTCCAGCACCAGCTGCGCCGCGCCCGAGTCCAGGTCCACCATGCCGGTGCCGTTGCTGTACACCACAAACGTCACCTGCGCGCTGCGCCCCGGCGCCCAGAATGTTCCGTTGGACCAGCTTATGTCCTGCGCTTCGCCGGTGCTCACCTCCCGCTCCAGGATCGCCTCCAGCCTCGCCCGCGCGCAGCGCATTGTGGGACGCGGCGCGCCGTCGCCCGCCGAAATGCACATGTACGCGTGGCCGTTGCGCCGCAGACGCCACGTGTACGACGTCAGCAGCTCCGCGTCTGGAACCCGCAGGCCTTCGCGCACAGCGGCGCCCTCCACCGTCCGCGAAACTTCTGTGTCGCCGTGGGCAAATATTACTGCGTCCGATCCTTCGAGCAACCCCGACTCGGGGACCAGGGACTTGTACCAACCCCTCGCAACGCCGGCGACGTATTCTTCCGCGGTCGGTACCTGCTCGGAACTCATTGCTTAAGTTACAATATTAGGGTTACTACTGCGTAATGGCTACAGTCGCCGGCGTAGTTCAAAATGCACAACGCCGGGCAAAAATGTGGGCTCGTATGCGGCTATGGCTTTCGTAAGAAGTAGTTCGAATGCGAAACGTGTTCCATTATGTCAAACAGCCTGTCGTCGTCCATAGACATGAGTCCGGCCCTGACAAGCTGCTTGGCTTCTGCCAAAACGGGGTCGTCCTTGCTCGTGCCGTTCGGAGTACATGCCGCACAGTTGCACCGCGCGAATGTACAGCTCGGCGGTTTGCATGTGCGTAGGAATCATCGTAAACGCCCCGGGGTAATTCCTGACCGCATCGTCGTACAGTTCGTGTATGTGTTCGTTGGGCACATACTGGATGTTTTCGCCGTCGTCGCGCACCGCTATGCGGCACAGCTCGAGGGTTTGCATTTCGTCGGGCACAAACATTATCGCCTCGCCGTACTTGCGCACAGCCGTGCTGCACATTTCGGGGGTAACGGTGTAGCCCTCTTCTGCGTCCAGACAGTCGAGGTACTCGGGTTGCTTTTCGAGCACCTTCACTAGAAAGTCTGGGGTGAGATAACCCCGAGGTACCTCATCGAAAATGTCCGAGCCTTGTTTAGCGGCGAAGCATATCGCGAGGGTGCTGTTGAATTCGTCGGGGTACGCTCCGGCCCGTCCGTGCGCCGCGCGGTAGGCTCGCCACCCGTCGGGGGAAAGGTCTGTAGGGGGCGGGCGTGGCATATAGGCGGGCTCCGGGGTGTGTGCGTGGCGCCGGGGTGTGCGTATTACGGAGTAATAACAGCAGGCGCGCCGCCCGCTTCACGGCGTCCCGTCGCACCAGTATTCGAAATAGCTCGAACGGGGGTCTGCGACGAACGCGGCGTACGTTTCCTGCGGCGTGCCGGCGACGGGGACGATTCCCGCGTCGTCGGTGAGCACGATCTTTTTCTGCAGATACTGCGAAACCCGTTCTGCGTATTTTTCGCCAAAGCTCTCTTTGTTTGCCGTTACTCCGTAACTGTTGCGCATCAGAACGTAGTCCACGTGCTGCGGGATGTCGAGCCCGTTTAATGCCGCGGGGTCCAGGTCGCCCACATCGCCGGACACGTCGACTGTGATGTTTTCGCGTCCAGGGACCGCTTCGGTTATGCCTAGAATGCAGTTCACGACGTCCACGAAGCCGTGCCTGCTGTCACGCACAACCCTTTGCACCGTGCGCGCCGCGTGTATTCTGGTAATGGTCTGGGGAAACGCAGACAGGGGCCCGTATTCTGGCTCGGCGTTGTCTTTTGCGGCGTCCATGTGACTCTGCAACAGCGTCGCGTACAGATTCATGTCTTCGAGGTCTATGGCGCACATCGACCGCTCCATAACAATGGAATCGGACATGAGCCTACTGCACTCTTTAATGCTTTGTATGAAAAGGGCTACGAGCGTACGACGCTCCGCAGGCACCTGCATAATGTCCACCACTTTGCTGAGTTCTACACCGAAGAATAACGGCGACACCAGCTCGCGTATGTGCCCCACTTTGGTATAGCCCATGGCTGGGATGTCTTTGAGCACGCTAAACCGGCCCACACACCGCATCTGAAGCGTATCGTTCATGGCGGACGGTCGTCATTTGCTGTTTACTCCCCGTGTTCAATACGGCGTACTCTCTCGGCGAATTAGTCAGGCGAACGCCGACAAACGCGCCGAAGCCGCGTGTTTTTGGCCGCGCAGTATACAGCCGCCATGTCGGGCGCGTACGTGTTTGCCGCGTTCGCGCTGCTCCTGTTGGTGGTGGTCGCGGCGCTGGCGCTGCGGGAGCGCGCCGCGCGCTCCGCGAGCGGGGGGGCGGAAACGCCGCGCAAGAAAAAAGCGAACGGCTCCGGGAACGTGGTGGTCGACACGCTCAACCTCACGCACTGGCTGGTAGGGCGCGCCCTCGCCGGAGAACGACAAGGGGAGGCGCGCGGTCGCAAGAAGCAGGTGTCGCAGTGCGACGTCGTTGACGCGATCGAGCGCACAGCCCCGTTACTTAAGCGCCGGTTCCCAGGCGAGGTCATATACGTCGTGAAAGACCGCGACAGTGTGCACAACGACGAGCGCACCCGCGTGGTATACGCCACGGTCGCGCGGCGCTGCGGGGTGTCGGTGCACCTCACGGAACGCACCGGCGACGCGCGGGCCGCGTGGCAGCCGGGCGGGTCGGGCACGCGCACGCACCAGGTGGGCGGGCGCGACGACTTCTACATGGGCTTGCTGGCGTGGAAATACCGGTGCGGCGTGCTGACCGAAGACCGCATGCGCGACTTTCAGGAACTCAAACGTGAGGTGGACCCGTTCAGAGTGCACACCATCGACCACTGGAAACTTCCCCCCTACTCAGCCAGCTCGGTGGGAATAGTTGAACGCCTGCGCCCGGAGCACTACAATCCGGGAGCACGTGACTTTGCTGCAGTTCGGTCTCCGGTGCGCATAGGGTTTGCGGGCGTGTTCTGCGGCGTTTGACGGCTTTCGCGCGCGAAAAGTAGGCCCGCGGCGCGAATGTTGCGCACCTGCGTGCGCCAAAAATTGCAAGCCCAGGCTCAGGCACACCCCACAGAGGTGCATCGCTTCCCGGAAACGCCGGGCCCGTACAGCTCGCAGTGCGTCATGCACTGCGAGCGGGTCATGCCTTCCGGTGCGACGTTGCACTTGGCGTTGCAGGTGGCCTGCGGGCTGCAAGTTTTTGGCACTGCGTGCGGGTCTGCGCGCGGGCCGCCCGAGTAGTCCGACTCGAGCCAGCCGAAGTTGGCGCCGCCGTACGTTTCCTTCTTGTTGCTTACCTCCAGCATCTTCATCGACGCCGAATACACCAGTACCAGTAGGACCACCGCGATCACCGCGATGGCTGTTCCCGAGAGTTTTGTCATATTTGGCTTGTGCGGATGCGTGCGTGGGTGCTGCTGCGCGGCGCTTATGTGCGGCGGCAAAAACATGCGCGGGTTTTACCCGCCACTGTGCGCTCCGCGGTTTGTGCCTGCTTACGCTGCGCGCGGTGCTTGGCCGGAACTTGTGCCTATAAAGTTCCGCCGGAGTTTACGTTCTCTTTACGATATCTCGGTTAGTGGTTTGTTTGCATATGCGTCGATAGCCACAACCGCGAGTGTTGAAGCTGTGACACCCAAAAAACATGTTAGTTTTGCCCGTGTTTCGTGGAGAGGTATTTTGGGAACAGGCATACAGTGTCGGTATCTGCGATCAGGAATCGTTCATGATGTTTTCCTCCTTGGATCGGGGTTTTTCTTTTTGTTGCCGGGCCTGATGGAAATGTACTTCATTGTTTCCTGATAAGCTGTCCATTGTTGTGCGACACGAAGTTTGTGTGGTATGCGGGATGGTTGCAACAAAAATGCCCGCGGTTTTTCGTTGCCCCACCAGTGGCATTAGGATACATCCTAATGCCCACCGTATATTGTTTTTTCCTTTTCTCGCATTGGGTCTCTTGTTGAGTCTCCGGATAAAGCAAAACACGGCAACTGTGATGGCAATAGCAGTGCTAAAAATGTTGTCATCTCTCGCTATCGGCTACAGGTATAGTTGCTGGACCCAAAAGACGTTGGAAATCGTGTCATGGTAACAGATTCCCACAGACATCCCAAACGGTTGTCGACTAAAAGTTGGAGTTCGTACCGTAAGGGTATTCTTGTTCTCTGCGGTGCCTGTGCGTTTCCTTCCCTGGCTTCGAGCTAGGCTTCTTTTTCATATCCAAATACTTGGTAAATCCTGAGTACAGTAGCACCATGAGTACTACCAAAACTACGGCAAGTCCAACCCCAGAGATGCTTTCCATTTTTTCTTTTGGCGCGGTCGAAAGAGTATATACGCAAAATTTTTATGCCTGGTAAACCCGCAGCTATGCAGCAAATTACGCGCGCTCTACCGTGCATGACTAGATTCTACCTACACGCAACTAGTACGTTTAGTAGCAGTCTACACATATTTGGAATGTTACAGTCGGTTTTAGGTTTTTAGTGAACATTCATGTCGCGCATTTCCATATACGCCTAATAAACCAGCACCATAAAGATGGCTGCAATGACTGTAATAGTGTAAAGCTCAGCGTGTATAGTTGAAAACCAAAAATACCGGCTTAATCTGGGCGATAAGAACTTCGGCAGCCTCTCCCGGTTATAATGTGACGCCCGCTGCGGCCAACTTTTTCTTGGCATCTGGGTTATTTGCAAGGGCACGATTTATTTGAGCCTTTGCGCCGTCGACCTTTGCTTGGGAGCCCGGAGGCAGATTAAAATTTTCTGTCTCGCCACGGACGCTCATTTCGAGCAGCTTAAAAGATACGGAATAGACCAACACTAAGAGTACCACCGCGACCACAGCGATAGTTACTTTGGAAGTTTTCGCCATGGCTTAAATTGTGTGCTGCGAGACAGCTATACGTGGTAGCAAAAACTTGTACGGTTTTTATATATATAGACGTTCAACAAAAAGCGCATAGCCTTTCAGTACACACGCCTGGCATCTGGGTTAGCTGCAAGGGCACGACTTATATTTGGGACTTTGCGCCGTCGACCTTTGCTTTGGCGCCCAGGGGCAGACTAAAATTTTCTGTCTCGCCACGGACGCTCATTTCGAGCAGCTTAAAAGATACGGAATAGACCAACACTAAGAGTACCACCGTGACCACCGCGATAGTTACTTTGGAAGTTTTCGCCATGGCTTGATTGTGTGCTGCGAGACGGCTATACGTGGTAGCAAACACTTGTACGGTTTATATATCTAGAAGTTCAACAAAAAGCGCATAGCCTTTCAGTACACACGATTTGCAAAAATGCTACGAATATTTACGTGCAATCGCAGACGGCATGCATTCGCGCCTACCAATACGGACCACCACCGGGAACGAAAACGCCGTCGGGCACAATGTGTTCAGCAACTCCGGCTGTTTTGTTACCCTTCCGCACCATGAGATCAAGGTACTTGGTAAAGCCCGCGTACAGCAGTACCATAAACACCACTACGATAACAGCTAATCCAACACCCGAAACACTTTCCATAGTTTCTTTGTGCGGCGCGCAAAGTATACACCTCTGTTTTTTTACCTCCGGAAAAGCGTTTACGCCGCGGCACGCGCATCGTCCCGGCGGGCTTCCGGGTATGCTTCCGCTTGGGCCAGCTCGACAGCCCGCAGGTGCATGTCGTAGGTTGACACGTCGGTAATGCTGCGGGGGGCCGAATACACGGTGTTGTAGTACTTGTTTGCGTACGCGTCGGTGGGAAGCTCTATGTAGAACATGCCGAACTCACGGAGCGTGTTTGCGAAGTCGGATATCGTGTACCGCTCTTTGCGGCTGCGCAGCCCAACGAGCGCGGCGTACAAGTCCAAGCTGTATTGCGAAAACTCGAGGTACGGGTGCGGCGCCGAGTATATGCGGTCCAGCGGCTCCTTGTACATGCCGTACATCGCGATAAGAGGCGTAGAAACCATGAGGTTTGCGGCGTAACGCCCCATAAACGACTCATGGGCAGCAACTATAACATCTTCGGGGGACACGAGCTGCGGGGTTGTTACGGTGTCTGGGTGGGTGTGGAAGAAGTAGTACGCGGGCTTGCGTGTTAGCATGTTGATAACTTCTAACGGCACTTCGCCCATGATGCGCAGCGATGCGCTGTCTCCCACCTTAATGGGGCTGGCCACTTTTTCAACAATAGTTGGTACGCCGTTCACCAGGTTTATAAGACCAGCCCACTCCCTGTCGTCTTTCAGCATCTCCGCAGACGCCGCGCGCAGTGCGCTCCAGTCTGCGGGTATGTTGTTTACAGCGTTGGTGACGTCCTCAACATAAGCGCCGTGAGCGGTACGGTCCTCGCGCAGCTCTTCCCAGCTCTCAAACTCGGTCCACCGCCGTTTGGACTTACTCGGTACTCTGCCGCCCTCCGACCCCCCTGTATGGTCAGCACCGACGCGCGGGTTCACCATGTCGTCAGGATGTGTGCGCGTGCTCACGGAGTCCATCAGCGCATTCGTGTGGTGTCTGAGCAGCGCTCCAGTGAACGTGCCGCCGCTGTATGCGTCGACGACCTCCTCCGTCTGAGTCTCGGAGGGGTAAGCGCCAACTGTAGCCGGGACAGTGTCCGCTACCCACCCGCCAACGACTTCGTTGCCTAAATTCTCATGGCTGCGCACTGAGGCCCATCCCGAGGCATAAGCCACAACGAGCGCAGAAACCACGAGCAGCACCAACAGGAGCACGGCCACCAAAACGGCGCCGTTTGCGTATCGGCCGCACATAGTGCCGTGTATTGGGGCACAAAAATTCCCGCCCATGTAATTAGGCGGTCTAGTGGTGCAAATAGTGCATGATTGGGAGTTCAGGGAGTTTGCTGTGAGTCGTAGACTGTTTGGGGTAGAACCTGTGGCAAGTGGTAGCGAACATGCCCGAGAGAATTCCGCTCCCGTCTCCGGTCTTGCACATGGTAGACACGCGCCAGGCAACGAAGAGCAAAACCACCAGCACAACTGCGAGTATTATCTTTTTGATCATCCTGGCCGCCGGTCGCGTATATCTGCCGGGAAAATGTGCCGCGCTAGGGCGCGGAGCCCGGCGCAGGCGCGGCAGCACGCAGCTGCAGGCGGCGCTCTTCGGACGCCGCGACGTGCTCGGGGCGCTGCCACCCTTCGCCGATCTGCGTGCACAGCCACAGGTTAGGGTCGTGCTCCGGGGGCGCGTCCCCGGCGCGCCCCTTCGTGAGCTTGACCTCGTATTCGCGCAGCCCGTCGGTGCCGTCGCGCCGGAGGAGCCACACGTTGAACTCCGTCGGGCCGTCTCCGCGTTTCAGCGGCTCGGTGAGGCCGCGAAACCCGGAGGTTACCGGCGCCAGAAACGCCTCGCGTATGCCCCCCGGCCCTACCCCCGTGCCCGAGAGCCGGGCAGCAGTCAGCTCGGCCTCGGCGTCTTGGCGCGACCCGACCACGACGGCGTCCAGATAGAAATCGCTCATCCTGCCTTGGTTTGCCGCGGCGTCCTTTAGCCTTTCGTAGACCACGACGGCGTTGTACTGGGCCCCCGCGATCGCGACGCGGGACCGCGGCGCCGCGGGCTTGGACCGCGTCGCCGCGCGGCGCTGCTTTCGGGTTTTTCCTGTGGGCATTTCGGCGGTCGCGTGTCCTGCGCTCTTTTGGTGCGGTCGCGTGTGCGCGTGTGTGCGGGCGCGCTCTTGCGTTGGGGCCGCGGCATTTTAATTGCCGGGCCCTTGGGTATTTGCGGCATGGGCGCGGTGTGGGCGCTGGTCGTGGTGCTCGTCATCGTGCTGGCAGCGGTCGGGGCCGCGGCCGTGCGCGCCTACGAGTACTGCGAGGAGTTCGCGTGCATGCGGTTTCCGCGCGCGTCGATGGTGGACAGTCCGCCCGCCGCGGGGGACGTGCTGCTGTTCGTGTGCCACGCGCACATGTTCTTCAACAGCGTCATCACGCGGGACGTGTACACGCACGCGGGCATGGTCGCCGAAGACCCGGACACCGGCGAGCTGTGGCTGTCCGAGAGCGCTATCGGGGCCATGTACCCCGCGGCGCACGGCCGCGAGATCATGGGCCCCCGGCGCGCCACCCTCACGCCGCTGCACTACCGCATGCAGCAGTACCCCGGCACCCTCGTGCTGCTACGACTTACCCCCGCGCTCACCCCGGAACTTAAGGACCGGTTGTGGAATTTGGCCCTGGAAACCGCCAAATACCCGCAGGTGCATTACATGGCGCTGCAGCTCGTGGGCGCAGAACGCATGCTGTTTGCGCAGCCCCGACGCCACTGTATGGGGCACGTCGCGTGGCTCATCGACGAGCTCGGCTTGCGACCCGCGGCGGACGCAGTTCCGTTGCAGGGCCGCGGCCCCGTGGGGGTGTGCGCCGCGGTAACCGCTGTGCATGAGCGCGGCGCCTCCGAGTCCGGCCACACGTACGCGCCGCCTGTTGAGATTCTGTACGATGTAGACCTCGTCCCGTAGGGTCCCCGACGTTTTTGGTAGCTGCGCAACATTTGATCGCACACGCGGTGCGTAATCAACAACCAACCATGGACACCGCCCTATACGATATAATTCCACCTGTTGCTAACGCTCTGGGGTACGGCTCTCTAACCCCGGACAAGAGGCTGCAGTATATACGAGTACGCATAGGCCGCGAACACGACCTGTACCTTAATGCGAAGTCTTCTCTTACCCCGGAAGACGTGCTCGACGCCATCGGGTTTCGGCGTCCAGTGAGCGACGGCGGTGCCGCGGTGTATTCGCGGCCTTTGAGTACGCAAAGGCCACGACCCGCGTGTGGCTGTATCGCGCCCACGCCTCTCCCTGGCTCAAACATACATCGGATGGCTGTGGGACGTCACGCACGGAAGGTCCTTCCAAAAAGACGGTCGTGCGCGGCGTTACACGATGATTTCTTCGACCCCGATAGCGTCGAGGAACTCTGCGATGCCGGGTTTGTTTGGGCACACTTCTATACCGTGCCGTCTGGGCACCCCGTGTTTGAGCAGGCCGGTGGGGTACGGCCTCAGTTTTTCCCGATCTGCGATCTTGGCGGTGGGCTCCGAGTATGGCTCGCGCGCCAAAGCTGCTTCGGGCCGCGGGCACTTGATCACGCCGACGTCTTCGTCGCGCCTTCGCAGCAGAGGGTTGTTGACGTCCAGGTACAAAATCTGTGCGAAATGATGGCCGCGCAGGCTTAACGGTTCAAGACCGTCAAAGAACTTGTCAACCATGTAGGAGTTGGGCTGAGCATCCACGTAGGAGTCGGGATTAAACGCGGTGGAGTGCTCGGCATGCCGCAGCAGGTATTCGTCCTTGGGGAGCTTCCATATGGCCGCTTTTTTGCCGTCGATGGTAGCTTCGAACACGACGACTTTGCGCCGAAATTCGTGGCCCTCTGGGAAAGCGCGCTCGACAACTTCGGTGATTTGTTCGGGGGTCGCGTTAAAGTACGCTTCTGCGTTCGCGCCATCTCCGCATTTGGTGTAACAGTCGAACGTTTCGGAATACAGGTATCCCGTCGTTGCGGGGCCGTCCTCCATCACAAGTTTCGCGATTCCGTAGGTACTCATCGCGGGTGCGTGCTGCAGGTTGCCTCCTGGGCCGGTGTGTTTAAATGCTGTTCGGCCGCAAAAATAATGCAGCGCGGTACACGCTCACAGCACACCGGTCCCCACGGCAACACACCGCGCGGAGTTCGAGTTAAACGCGTAGTCGACGCTGTTGTTGTACTGCGTGACAATGTCTTCGAAGAAGTTGGTCTTGAGCACGCTGTTGAGCGCGAGCTTGGAAGACTCAGGGTACGGGTTCGACACGTTGTACAGACGCTCGAGCCCCATGTCTACACACACGTTGTCCGCTACGTGGCGCACGTATCGGATCATCTTCTCGAACGTTATGTGGATGACCGGGCACGGCGCGCTGCTGAGCTTGTCCCGGGACACGCCTTCGGCCAGCTTGGCCGCGTCGATCGCGGTGCGAAAGAACTCGTCCACCAGCGACATCACCTCGCCCAGAATGCGGTGTACCTTGTCCTGCGGCGGGGTGTTGCGCATGTACACGCGGAACAGCATACACGCGAAGGCGCAGTGCCGGCCTTCGTCGCGCGAGATGAGCTCGTTGTACGTAGTCACGCCGGACATGAGGTTGCGCTCTTTGAGCAGCTGGAGGGACATAAACATGCCCTGAAACACCACCCCCTCGAAGAACGCGAACGCGGCCAGGCGCGTGGCCAGGCTCTCGTCGGAGCCGATCCAGTCGTCCACCCACTGCATGAGCTTCTTCACCACGGGCATGTGTTCCACGGCGCAGCACATTTTCTTGAGGCGCTCGCCGTCGAACAGCGCGCCGATCTGCTGCGCGTACGACTCGCTGTGTACGCCCTCGTTTTGCGCCTGCTGGCGGTAGAAGTACACGATTTCTGTCCACTTGAACTCCGACGTGAACCGCTCCGCGATGTTGCGCATGATCTTTTCGTCGGCGGGGCCGAACAGCGCGAAGATGTGCTCGTAGAACGCGCGGTCGCCGGCGGACATCTCGTTGTCCCAGTCGTCGCGGTCTTCCGAAAGGTCGGACTCCTGCGCCGTCCACGTCATGCTCTCCATCTGCTTGTACCATTTCCACAGGTCCTGGCGCATGAGCTCGGGCATGATTGGGAGGTGGCGGTCCGGATTCTCTACGGTCACGGGCTCGAACGTGGGGTCGTCCATGGGGTACGCGGCCCCGACGGGGTGCTTTTTGGCCATAGCGTACAAAGGTTGACGTCCGTCGAACTCGAAATTTGGAACGAGTCGGTTGTTTACTGCTGTTTTCGTGTCGCGAGGGGGGTGTGTATAAAGGCGCCGCAGTTTTCAAATTGCGCAGAATGCGCGGCACCGCGTCCAACACCGGCGCGCGCACAAAAAGGGGACGCGCGGGGGGCTTACTGGACGGCAGGAGCGGCGATGCGGTCCCACTGCTCCCGAATTCGCACCAGTGCGACAATAACGGCCTGCCCTATATCCAGAGGCCACACAGACTGCGCGCGTTCGCAGGCGCTAAACGTGTCTATGGCGAACATGCGCGAGTCTCCGTGGTCGTCTATATACATAGACGTGCCTACATTGTGGGGGCCGGCTGCGGCGGTACTGCTTTGGCACACGGCCGGGCTGATGCTGCAGCCCCCCAGGTTTCCCTGCAACATAGAATAGCTAAACGCGTCTTTCATGTCCTCCAGGCTCAGGTTTCTGACCAGGACGTCGGTGTGGTTGCCGACCGCGATGCACCCCATGCGCATCTCCAGCACGACAGCCCAGTCTTCTTCGCGCACCTGCACCCCCACGGCCAGGGTGGGGCCGAGTTCCGACGGGTAGTACTGCCAGACGTTGCCCATGTCGGCGAAGCTGGCGCGGCTAACAGCAGCGCGCCCGATGTCGTCCATTTTGTTCACCACGTCCAGCATGCACTTGATAGTGCCGTAGAACTTGTTGGTGTGCGGGCGCATCGCGGAGCGTACGTTCAGCTCGACATTAACGTCCCCGTAGAGGGTTTCGGGGAGTTTTGTCGAAGCTTCCACCGACCTGCGCATAGTTTCTATAACCTGGTCTCGCTCATAGTTTACGGGGTACGCGACGCGCGGGTTGTTGGCGGGCGAGTTTTCCTGTCTGGGTACGCCGTCGGGGGACTCGAACACGACCAAGGGGGCGGCCCGGCCGCGTTCGCGTTGCGGGTCCGCGTGGGGCCTGACTCGGTTGTAATGCCGGCGCACTTCGCGCGGCGACATAAAGGGCTCGGGGACGGGCACGATGCCCCTCTGCGGGACGCAGTGTTCTTCCATGGGTGTTCGTGCGGGGCGCGCGCGTCAGGGACAACATAGTATGCCCCGAACGTATTCAAACCTCGTGGCGCCGGCTGCGTATTTATGCGGCGGCGTAATAGCGGCATAATTGAAGCGGCCCCGCGTGTACCATTGACGTCGCAGAGTGCCACGTGTCTGCGCCAAAATGCCCCGCATCCCGACTCCCCCCCGTCAGGCCATCTCGTCCTCCGACGACGAGGACGAGCCCTATGTCATAAACCCGCGCGGCGAACGCGAGCCTGTGAACTTCGGCAAAATCGGGGACCGCATCCGTCTTCTCATGTCTTCGGCGTACGGGGGCAAGCTCCGCATCAACCGCATCTCGCTGGAGAAGGAGGTTATTTCGCGTTTCAAGAACGGCATGGCGACGTCGGAGATAGACGACATCATAGTGCAGGTGTGCAGCGCCCAATCGGGTACGCACCCCGACTACTCGTCCCTCGCCGCCCGCATCCTCATAAGCAACCTGCAGCGCAAGATAGACACCTCCTTCAAGGAGGTGTACAAGCGCGCGGCCGCCCACCCGGCGTGCCGCCTGAGCGCCGGCTTCCTCACGCTCGTCGAAACGCACGGGGACCAGATCGAAGAACGCATCAGGCATGAGCGCGACTTCCGCAACGCGGGCTTCAGCGTGGCCACGCTCATGCGCAGCTACCTGCTGCGCGACCCGGAGACCAAGGAAATCATCGAGCTGCCGCAGCACATGTACATGCGCGTCGCGCTGGCTATGCACTGCATGCGCCCCTCCAAGCCCGAGGTGTTGGACTGGGACGAGGGTCGCGTGATTGACGAGGCTGAGCCCGTGGGTGGTGTGCCGGTGGACAGCGGCAAGCTGATGCTGCACCGTCTAGAGCAGGCGTTCTGCGTGTACGACATGCTGTCGCTCAAGCAGATAAGCCACGCGTCCCCGACCATATTTAACGCCGGCACGCGCATCACGCAGTACTCGTCGTGTTTCCAGACCCAGGCCGACGACTCGCTGCACTCGCTGTACCAGGTGCTCATGGACACCGCCATGATGAGCAAGACCGCGGGCGGCGTGAGCATCGAGATCGGACGCGTGCGCGCGAAGGGCAGCCTCATTCGGGGTAGCGGCGGCGAGAGCTCCGGCATCTCGCCGTATCTGCAGCTGTGCGACAAGAGCCAAAGGTACGCGAACCAGGGCGGAAACCGTCCCGGCGCCTTCGCGATATATCTGCCGGTGCACCACGCAGAGGTGCTCACTTTCCTGGAGATGGGTCTGTTCCAGGGCGCGAGGTACGAGCAGCGCGCAGACGCGCGGTACCTCAAGTACGCGCTTATGGTGCCGGACAGGTTCATGGTCGCTATCAAAGCGGAGCTCGACGGCCGGGAGGAAGGTGCGGACTGGTACCTGTTCTCGCCGTCCGACGCGCCGGACCTCAACGAGATCTACGACGAGCGCGGCCCCAGTAACCCCGCGGGCCCCGGCGGATCTTTCAGCACCATGTACGACCACTACGTGTCGCTTGCCCGGCTCGGAAAAATTCCGCACGTCGTGGTGCGTCCCAGCGAAATCATGCGGGCCGTGGCCAAGGCCATCTCTATGACGGGCAACCCGTACATCCTGTTCAAAGACAACATGAACCGCCAGAGCAACCTAACTATTCCCGCCAGCGTGGAAACCCTTGAAGGGGTCTCCCGCATCACGTCCGTGGGCCGCGCGATCGTGAGCTCCAACCTGTGCGCGGAGGTGACCATCCCGTGCCGCACGCGCGAAGACGCGCCGAACGACACCCTGTACTCGGTGTGCAACCTCGCGGCGATCAACCTGGCCGCGTACGTGACGCAGGACGTCACCGCTGCGGACGGCGTGCGCATGGACTGGGTGGGCATCATCAACGCCGCGGGGGTGCTGTGCTCGAACCTGGACAACATCATCGACCTCAACCACGTGCCGGCCGACGGCTGCGGAAAAAGCAACAGTTTCTTCCGCGCCATCGGCATCGGCATCATGGGCCTGGCGGACGTGTTCATGCTGTTCGGCTACGAGTTCGGGGCGCCCGAGGCGCTGCGTATGGACGCCGCGATACACGCGTGCATATACTACGGCGCGACGCTGCAGTCTGGGATGCTCGCGTCCACCCGCGGCAGCTTCCCGGCGTTCGACGACTCCGCCGCGGCGCGCGGGCTGCTGCAGCCCGACCTCTGCGTGGCCGAGGGGCTCCTGTCGCCGAAGTGGGAACAGAGCGTCGCCGAAATCACCGGGGGCGCGCTGACCCCCGAGCGGTGGTCCAGTCTGCGCCAAAGCGTGCGCTCCGGCCTGCGAAACGGCTACGTCACCGCCAACATGCCCACGGCCACCAGCTCCAACGCGGTGGGCGTGAACGAGTGTTTCGAGCCGTACACCACGCTCAAGTACCCGCGCAAGACGATGGCGGGCGAGTTCACCCTCATGTGCCCGCACCTCGTCACCTACCTGCAGAAGAACGGCATGTGGCGCGACGACATCGCGGACCTGCTCGACGCCGCCGGCGGCAGCGTCGCCGCGTGGGACGGCGCCGACGGCAGGCCCGACATGCCCGCCGCCCGCCGCCGCGTGTTCCGCACCTCCCGCGAGCTGGACCAGCTCGAGATCGTGGCGCACGCGGCCGCGCGCAACCCCTTCATCTCGCAGTCGCAGTCCATGAACCTGTACGTGCGCAACGTCGAGCTCCCGAAGCTGCTGGAGGTCTGGATAAGCGGCTGGGCCAGCGGGCTCAAGACGGGCTCGTACTACGTCCACAGCCAGCCCGCCGCCAGCGCGCACGCCGTCAGCGCCGCGCCGCCCGCGCGCAGCGCCCCCGCGCCGGAGCGCGGAGACGACTGCGGGGGAGCGTGCTCCATCTAGGCGCGCCCGCATTTTTGCGCGCCGCCGTAACATTGCGCGCCGCCGTAACATAGCACGCACGCGACACATGGCAGACACCGAAGACGCGCCAGATTTTCCGACGGGCGGGCGCGACACTTGGGGCGCCCTGTCCGAGATCGGCTCGGGGGCGTTCGGGGTCGTCTACGCCAGCGGCGCGCGGCCCGGGGTGGCCGTGAAACGCATGCTGCCCGCTCACTCCGACGAAGACGTCGTGGGGCGGGCCGCGCGCGAGTACGCGCTGGGCTTCCTCGCGCGCGGACCCTGCGTAGTCGCGCACCTAGAACACATAGGCCGCGACCTGGTTTTGGAGCTGTGTGCCCCGGCGCCGCGCCCCGTACGGGCCGACAGCGTCCTCGCCGCGCTGCGGGACATTCTCACCGGACTCAGCTCCATACACCGCGCGGGGATAGTGCACGGGGACATAAAGCCCGAGAACGTGATGTACAGCGGCGGCAGGCTGAAAATTATAGACTTCTCTTCCAGTTTCACCGCAGACGAGGGCAGGGGGCTGTACATGCGCGGCGGCGCACACACGATAACTATCACGCACCGCCCGCCCGAACTGGCCGCGGGATACCCGCACCTCGAGCCGTCCGCAGACGTGTACGCGGGCGCGCTTACGCTCCTGGAGTTCAGGGCCCCCGCCGGACACCTGGTGCCCGTCTCGAGCAACGACGACTCGTGCGCGCGGCTCCTGTACGGCATCGAAAACACCCTCGGCCCCATGGACCCGCCCGAAGGCTCCATGCTGGCGGGCGCGCTGCACGTGCTGTGGGACAACAGCCACCGCATCTTGCCGTCGTCGCGGCACCTGCTGGGGCTGGCGCGGCCGGACTGCGCCCTCTCCGGCGCAGACCTGGTGCGGTCTAGGCTCCTCGACCTGCCCAACGGCTGCCGACGGCGCGTGCGCCGTCTGGTGTGGGACATGCTCAACCCCGGCGACCACACCGCGCGCCCGTCTTCGGAACAGGCGCTGGCGGTGATGGAGTCGTGGTTTGCCCCCGCGCCGCCTGCTGCGCCCGCACACGCGTAGTGCCGCGCCCGCAGACGCGTTTTTGCCGCGCCCGCAGACGCGTTTTTGCTGCGCCCGCAGACGCGTTTTTGCTGCGCCCGCAGACGCGTTTATGCCGCGCCCCCGGCGTTTTGCCGCGCAAAAAGCTCCGCCGCCTACCCGCGGCTCATGCCGCGCAGCATCGCGGAGGCGGTGCGGCCCTGCCCGACGCGGCCCTCGAACGGGACCCCCGCGCCGAGCGACCCCTCCGAGTAGTGCATGGCGAGCGCGTCGGGCCTCGTGAGGCTGACAGCCGGCTCGGTGTCCCCCTCCATGTCCAGCAGCGACATGTCCGCCACCGCGTTGCCGTAGCTTTCGAGGAGGTTGCTTTCGATGTCGTCCTCCGGGTTTCTGCCCTTCGGCCGGCGGGGGGCTGCGTAGTCGCAGGACGTACCCCCCGACTCCTGCAGGTAGCTGTCCCACAGCTCCTCGCTGGTCTCTGCGGGCATAAACCTCGGCCCCGGAAAGCCGCCCACCGGGGGCAGGCCCTGCGCTGCGTCCCGCATGTCGAGGTCGCGGACCGACACCGCGCGCCGCATGCCGGGCGGCGGACCGTAGCCCTCCTGGGGCGCCTTTTTCGGCTGTTCGAGGTTGGCCCACGTGGGCCCCCACATCAGCCCGACCACCACGACGATCAGGGTGAGAAACACAATCACAGCCATGCTCGGCGTCATCGTGCGCGTCCGCGAAACTTGAACACGTGCCCTGTATGGTACACCATAACTTTCCGGACATGTGCGCAACAGACGTCCGCGCGCGGGTCGAGAGGGCGCAGCCCGTGGCGCACGCGCTGTGGGGGCGCGTGGGCGGCTACGCCGCGGGCGCGCCGTACCGCGCGAAGGTCGAGCTGCTCCGGGCGCTGGCCGCGCTGCCGCCGCGCGCGCTCGACGCCCTGCGCCGCGCCGCGGGCCCGTTCGCGACCTCCGCGGGCGTACTCGGGGTCGCGGACCGAGACCCGGCGCTCAAAAACGTGGGGCGCGTGCTGCACGAGGTGCACGGACTTTTCGTCGCCAGGATGGGCGAGTTCGCGGGCGGCGTGCCGGTGGCGCTGCGGCCGGTGAGCGACGCCGAACGCCTCGACGCTATCTCCGCCAGCACGGCGTGGTGCATCGAACGCAGCTACTCGCTGGGCGACTCCCCGTCTGCAGAACAGTCGGGCTCCAGGCACGACTCCGCGGCTTCTTCAGACGGAGAAGGCGCCTCCGAAGCGGCGTCCGAGTAGGGCTCGCCGGGGGGAGAGCCGCGGCTGCCGCTTTTTTGTCCGCCGTCTTCGGCGCAGGCCTCCACCGAAAACATTTCGCCGAGCAGCGGCAGGCGCCTGGCCAGCGTGCGCTCCTCGCTCTCCCCCTCGCACTGCAGATCTTCCTGCATGGTCTGCAAGAACTTGGCGATCGCCAGCCCGTGCGCGTTCGTCGTTTCGGGCGTCTCGATCAGCGGGTCCAGGCGCAGCTTAGCGAGGGGTATGACGCTCCCCACGGAGGTTAGGTGGAACTCTAGGTCTTCCGCGCTCTCGACCATCCCCGAGTCGTCCAGGGACCGCTGCAGCTCCCGCACCGCGTCCGGGAGGCCGACCGCGTAGGGGGTAGACGCCCCGCACGCACGCGGCATGAGCAGCAGCACGTCGTCGCCGGGGGCGGGAGCTTTGTCCCCGGCCGGGCTGTAGGCACACAGCAGCCCGCGCCAGCACTTGGCGATGTACGGGGCGAGGGCCGCACGGGCCTCTTCCGCGGACCCGAACACGCCCACAGGCCCTTCGACGTCGACGGCGACAAACAGCGACATGGCGGGAGATGGGTGCGGCGCCGGGTGTCTAAAAAGAGGCGCTCCCGCGGCGTCCCGCCGCGGCGGTCCGCAAAAATATGCGCCGCGGCGTGTTACGTTATTTTGCCGCGCACGTAGGCCACGAACTCCCGAACGTCCGACGGCTGGGTGGGGAAATCGCAGCGGGGGGCGCTGCGGCCCGATTCGAGCACCTCGCGCACGAGCTCGCACATGGGGCGCGCGTCGCCGGGGTCGACCTCGTGGGCGAAGTCGCACGCGACTTCCGGCGCCTCGTCTACCCACCGCAGCAGGAAGCTGCGCGCTGCGTCGGCGTGCGCGCACGCGCCGGCGCCGGGCAGGGACGGGCGGGCCGAGGGCGCGCCGGGGCTGCAGCCGCACCCGCACGCCGGCCACCCGAACGCGCGCGACACGGCCGTGCTGCGCAGCACCCACACGGGGCGCATACGCGGGCCGAACAGCGCGGGCGTCTGCGTGGCCGCGACCTCGACGCCGTACGTGCGGCGCAGCACTGCGTTGATCACGCACAGCACCGCCTTAAAGCGCGTGAGCGGGTCGGAGGACGACAGGCGGCGGTGCCCGGGGTGCCTGACCGAGAACTCCTGCAGCACGAAGTCCATTTCGCGCCGCACCGACTCGTAGGCCGCGAGCACGCGGCACACCACCCGCGACTCCGGCAACGCTGCCGTGTCCAGCAGAGACAGGAAGCCGCACAGCCGCAGCATCCACACCGCGTACATGTGCTGCGGAAACCTGTACCGGCGGCTGATGTCCGTGTGCTCGAGGCGGCTCTGCAGCGCGAGGTCGCCGGCGTGCTGCTCCAGCCTCGCCACCACCGCCGAGTAGAAGGTGCGCTCCTCCGACCGTATAGCCTCCAGCGCCTGGTCGTGGCTGTCGTAAGACAGCACCGTGCGCAGGTTGCAGAACACCCGCTGCGTGTTGGGGGTGCAGTACGTGCGCACGAAGTCGTGGTTGATGTCGCCGTCCCAGCAGTAGGCCGCCCGCATCGAGTACCGCGTGACGGCTGCGCGGTCGTCGTCTGTGACGTCGCCGGGGGCGGAGCCCCGCATGCGGTCGCGCACCGCGGCCACCTCGTCGGGGGCCAGGTCGGGGGCGTGGACGACGGCGCGCTCCGTCTCGTAGTCGATGGCCGCCGCGGCCTTCGAGCGGCGCGCCGCGCCTCCCTCGTCGTCGGGGGCGGAAAGCACGCACACCGCGGCGCCCGTGGCCGCGACCTGGTCTACGAACCGCGCGGCGTAGTCGTTGCGCGACAGGTTCGCGATGCGCGTCGTCTCGACCCACATCGGGAAGAACGGGCTGCGGTACGGCCGCACTGTTCCGCTCTGGGGGTCGAACTCGGCGACCTGCGGCGGCGGAGACGCTGGGAACAGCACCGTGCCCGCCACGAGCTCGCGGCGCTGGTACACGAGGCGCTCTATGGCCGCGGGGTCGGTGGGCAGCCGCGGGCCGTAGCCCCTGCCCAGGCACACGCAGAACCTGCGGTCGGCCAGGGCGCGGACGCGCCCCAGCATCTGGCGCGCCGTCTCCACGTCGCACGAGGAGCTGGAGAGGTACACGAACATGCAGTCGTAGCCGCCGTCGCCGGGGGCCACCTCGAACGACACGCCCGCGGACACCGTCGGCGTGTACACGAGCAGGTCGAGGCCGGCCCAGTGCGTGTCCACGTCGGCGAAGTGCTCGGTCTTCTCGCTCTGGGCCGTCTCCGAGCTGTAGACCTTGACGCGCTTGTGGGGGAACCGCTCGGACGCCATGCGCGCCACCACCTTGGCCTCCTTGAGCGAGTTGGACGCGAGGGCCACGCGCTTGCCGCGCTGGAGGGCGGCCAGCAGCGCCGACGTCCAGTCTCCGCGGTTTTGCGTCACCTCGTACGTGTCGCCGGCGGCACGCGTGTACGTGTTGTGGTGGAAGTGCGCCGGCGCGTGGGGGCGCATGCGCTGCAGCGTGCGGAACGTGCGGTCGGACACGTTCGCGTCCATGCACACCACCGTGGCCGAGCGGGCCAGCAGCCACTGAAACACCGCGAAACTGTCGCTGAACGACCTGTGCAGGCCGCTGCTGAACTGCGCCAGCACCGACTCCACCTCGTCCAGCACCAGCAGGTCGCACGGGACGCCGTCGCCCGCCATCGCCGCGTCCATCAGCCGGTGCAGAGACTCCACCTGCACTATGAGGCGGGGCGCCTGCTCGTTGCCGATCTGCACCTTGCGCAGGTCGCTGTACGACTTGAAGTCCGGAAACGCGAGCTTCAGGCTGTTGGAGAACGTCTGCCTGAACGTCACGAACCGTATTACCGGCTCGCTGCGCAAGCTCCCCGCGCCCGGGCGCGGGTAGTGCGCGTCTATGTATTTGCGCAGCCGCCGCGTCTTGCCCACCCCCATCTGCGCCTTTACGACAAGCGTGCGGGCCCCCGCCTCGTACGGACGCATGGCGCTGTCGCTGTACACCGTGGTGCGCTCGGCAGGGAGGTCGTCGAACAGGCGGTCGGCCGTCGCCCGGGGGTCGCGGCTGCCGGACTCGATGTCCGCCACGATCTGCGCCAGGCGGCCGTCCGGCTGCGCGGCGCGGGGGGGCGCCTGCACGACCGTGCCGGGCGCGCACGCCACGTAGCCTAGCGGCCGGCTCTTGCCCGGAGCCCTGCGGCACAGTTCGAAGATCTCGAGCAGGCCCCCGTCGTTCGCCTGCTGCGGCTCGGCGTCCTGCCGCGGCGCCGCGAGCACCATGAGCGAGTTGTCGCTGTGGTGCACCCTGTCGCATATGTGGCACTTAGATGGGCGGGTGCGCGAGAACAGCACCAGCACGCCGCGCGGGCCGTCTACCACGCGGTGCAGCGTGTGGGCCGGCCGCGCGTCCCCGCGGAACACCAGCTCCGTTATTTCGTCGAGGTGCCGGTGCACGGCGTCCGCGCTGATGAGCGCCGGCTCGGCTTCCGGCTGCGCCACCCGGAGCGGCAGCAGGCGCGACCCGGGGGCCTTGCTGACCAGTGTCGACTCCTGCGGCCCCAGTTTCATGGTCCCGAGCGCGTCGGCGATGCGCGGGTCCGCGACCTTGGGGCGTCCGCTGCCGGGCTTCTGGGACCCTAACACGCGGAAGTTCTGCGTGGAGCCGTTTACCGACGGGTCTACCAGCCCCTCCAGCTCGGGGGCTTCCCGGTGCACGATGTCCAGCACCGCGCGCGTGAAGTCGCGCGCCTCCAGGTTGTTGGCCACCATGTACGGCATCACCAGGATGTGGAACGAATACTTCTGCTTCAGGCCGTCGGGTGCGGCGTCTGCGAGCATGGAGCTCATTACCAGCACGTGTCGCGGCGAGGTCGCGTGCCCGTCGCCGCCGTAGCGCGCTTCGAACTCGTCGACGATTACGTCCACCAGGTAGCCCACAGCTGCTAAGGCCTTGGCTAGCCTCGCCTCGTGGCCTGCGGGCGGCGGCGCCGCTACGTAGTCTTCCTCGAGTATGTCGGCGAGCACGGCTTCGCAGTCTGTGGCGCCCCACCCCGCACGCACGCGGTCCAGCACGGACGCGTCGATCGCGTCGACGGCCTCGGGCGTCGCGTCGATGTCGAACTTGATGCGCTGGGGAAGCGTCCCGAAAAGCACCTCGTGGAAGCTCCGCTCCGCGGCCTGGTCCTGCCACGTTAGGAAGTCGCGCGCCTGCTCGAAGAACAGGAACGCGCCGCTGCGTTCGTCGCGCACCACGAGCCCGGCCCCCGCGCCTGCCAGCGCGGTGCCGGACACCGCGTCGAGCGGCACGTTGCACTCCAGCACAGTCTCCGGCAGCCGGTCGGGCTGTCCGGCGCGGGCCGAAAACAGATACTTAAACTCTCGCATCGTGGGCTCGCCGGGGAAATAACGGCCCTGCGGTTGATCAATTTTCGGCGCCATTGACGGTGGGCGCGCCTGAACACGGTTCGGCGGGCCCTGATACACGGGGTGTCGTCGGTTTAATTCGCGCGTCACAAAAAGCGGCACCATATCCCCTCCACCCGCACTATGGACGCAACGTTGACGACCATTGGAATGGTCACGCAGCCAGAAATTGGCATACCCCTCGCTATAGTGACACACCCAAAAATTGCCGCCGAGGGTCTTCTCATCGCTTGGATGTCCGTATGGATCGTGTTGGCCATCGGGTTCAGCTTCATTGGCTTCCACGGCCTGGGCAAGCTCGCGTGGCTGTGCGCCGGAGCGTGTTTCGTGTTCGTCCTGCTGCTGCGCCGAAAAAAGCACAAGAGTGTAGCGAAAACTGCCTCTCCGCGAGGCAATTGAAGTCGCTGCACGTGTCTGCAATTTCCTTTTGCGTACGCCCCCATGTTCGCCGCAGCACACCTCGAGTTTGCAGACATGGACCCCGCGCAGTTCGCGTGTGTGGTGGCCGCGTGTGTGTTTGCCAACGCCGTGTGGTCCGCCGCCGTCCGGGCGTGCGCCTGGCTCCTGCGCGCCCGCACCGAAGACGACGACGCACGCGACCCCGCGTACTATCGGGCCTCGCTCGAGATGATGGTCAACGAGCAGGGAGCCCGGTACGTAAACATGGTGCTCACCGACGCTCTCAGCGACATACTGAACCACAAAGCTACCTCTGGATACCTCGACGACGACAAGGAGGACTGCGGGGAACACGACGAACCCGAACACGAATACAATGACGTCGGGGAAGACGACAATTGTGAAGAAGAAGAAGAAGAAGACGAAGAAGAAGACGGCGGCGATGGAGATGCCGTCGAAGGGGAGGTTGAATCCGAAGAAGGAGAAAGCGACGAAAGCTGCGAAAGCGGCGACGAAAGCGGCGGCGAAGGCGACGACGCCAGCGACGGCGGCTGCGACGAAACAGAACATGAGGACGCCATACCGCGGCGCTCTGCAAACGCGTTGGTCGCGGCCCTGTACGTGTTTGGGGCATATGTTGTGGTAATGCTGGGCACCTCTGCGGCCGTATACGGATCGTAGCGCGCGTGTGTTTTTGCGGCCGCCCAAAATTGAACGTTTGGCGGCGCACCTATTCCACGCAGCATGTTCGAGTTCGCAGAACATGTTCTCGAGGTCGCGGGCGAAATCGACGCGACCGAGATTTACATGCTCCTGACGATATTTATGCTGAGTTTCCTGGGGAACGCCGCGTGGGACACTGTGGCGGGCGTCGTCACCCGCGCACGTGTCGACAGTTCGTACCGCAGACGTCTCACAGATCTGGCAGAGCTCCGGCTCCCAAAAATCACGAACCACCTCATGCGCGAGGTCGCGGAGATGGTCAACGACGGCAAGCGCACCAAAAACGTCCTGGACGACATTCGCGTCCTAGGCAATAGCGAGGCCGAAACTGTGTACCGGCGCGTGACGTTTCTGCTCGAAGAAGCGCTCGCCGCGTACGAAAGCGCCCCCGCAAAATAATGGGGGCGCCCTACGCGTGCTCCACCACAAGTCCGGCGCACGGGCCCATCTTTTTGGGCGTGTTTCCGGGGGGCGTGAGGGCCGCAGGCGTGCGGAAGTACAGGGTTTTGTTCGCGCCGTCGAAGCAAAACCTCCTGAAGTCGAACGTCACCCCCGCCATCTCGTATTTTTTCGCCACCTTGGCTACGACGAGCGGGTTGAGGTCCACCAGCGCAATGTACGCCTGCCGCGCCTGCAGCAGCAGCGCCTCCAGCTGGTGCTCGATGCGGAGTCCCTCCTCCTCCGTAGCCACCAGCGCGCGTATTTTCGCGAGCTCGGCCGCGAAGTCGTGGTCGGGCTGCACCCCGGCGCACCGCAGGTATATTTTGCGGGGGCGCGCGGCTTCGGGCCCGCTGCCCCTGCCTGCCGGAAACTCGACGGTCGCCGCGCCGTAGTGGTCTTTGCGGATGCCCTCGGGGGGGTCGATCCGCGCGACGAGGCGGTTTTTGCGCTCGTCGCTCATGCCCGGGGCGGCGCGGATGACGCCCTCCAGCATCGCCATGCCCGCCTGCAGGCCTATGGCCAGGTTCAGCTGACGCATCTGCATGGCGCCCTCCCCGTCTTTCATCTCCTCAGCCAGCACGTGCGCAGCCCCTTTCGTGTCGTTAATTTGCTCCTCCACTAGGTCTGCCACGCGGGCCAGCTCCTCGTCGGTTAGCTCCTCCCCATTGTTCCCCTCGCTGTAGCGGTCGCGTATGGCTTCCTCCAGCAGGTGGCGCTGGGCCAGCTTCTGCTCGTCTGCTTCCATGCGTCCGTGTGCGGGCTGCGCTGCGCAAATGATAGGGCGCGCGGCGCTCTAAATTACGCGGACTCGTCCACCAGAATCCGCACGTTGAGCTGTTCCATGAGCACGCTCGCGCACACCCCGGCTATCGCCGTGGTCGTAAACAGCATCCAGAAGCGGCTGCGGAAGTGCATGTCGTCGTTCACGAACGTGTCTGTGGCGACTATTATCACCATGAGCAGGGCGAACACCACGAACAGCGCCCCCACCGAATATCCGCTCGACAGCACACCCATCGAGCAATTTGAACCTCTATGTATGCTTGTATTCTTTCGCGACGCTGCCGCGCCATGTTCCGACTGCCCGCACACGCAGGGGTGCGCGCGCCGCCGCGCGCCTCCGACTCAGCCGCCGACTCAGCCGCCGACTCAGCCGCCGCGGACGCCGCCGATGCCGCCGCGGCGGAGCTCGACTGCTGCAAGATCGCGCTCGACGCCTACGGCGCAGATGTGTGCGCCCGCGCCACAAAGCTGTCTGACCCGTACTCCGGCCTGAAGCACCACATCTCCCGCAACCTCGGGGGGGAGGGGGTGACCAATGCCTGGCTAAAAATGTACGAACTCGCTTGCGACCTTCGCCTGTGCGAACGGCAGGTGCACGTAGACGCCCCGTACAGGGTGTTCTGCAACGCGGAGATGCCCGGGGCGTTTCTGTGCGCCCTCAACCACAAGTTCCGCGCTGGGGACGTGCCGACACGATGGGAGTGGTGCGCGTCTTCGTTGTATCCCAGCGACGACGGCACGCAGCTGGGAGACTCCCTCGGGATCATGGCGCGCCACCGCATACTGTGGGTTATGGACGGGCAGAACGACCCGTACTTGGGGGCCAGCGTCGGACCATACACGTACGCGGACGGAGATATGACCAGCGGCAAGAATGTGCGCACCATCGCGATGCGCGTCTGCTCCCGGTTCATAACTGGCGTGGACCTGTACACCAGCGACGGCGGAATACACGTGCCCGAAAGCATGTACCTCCGGCAGGAAGAGCTGAACCTCCCGCTGCATCTCGGGCAGGCCGCAGCCGCGCTGATCACGCTCGCGCCCGGGGGGACCATGGTCGTGAAAATGTACACCCTGCGCACGGCGCTCGCGCAGTCCCTGGTCGCGTGCCTCGCCGAAAGGTTTAGGCAGTTCGAGATTCGCAAGCCGCTCACGTCGCGGAAGGCCAACTCCGAAGTGTATCTCGTCGGCAGGGAGTTTTTGGGAGACCGTGGAGGGTCCGACCTCATCATAGACAGGCTCCCCGGCACCGGGTCGCCTTTCGACTACCTGACGCCGCTGGCCAACTACGGCCGCGGCTCGCTGTCGTCTGCGTTCCTCGACGCGCTAGACCATGCACGGGTCGCGCTGTCTAGGGAGCAAACCGGCGGGCTAAAAATCATGGACGCGCACTGCAGAGATATGCAGTCTCTCTCCGCACGCAGGACAGAGCCGCTGCCGAGAGATTTTAACCCCCGCCGCGACCTGGTGTCGCGGTGGCTAGACAACAACCCTATACGGGTGCTCAAGCCAAACTACAGGATGTCGTCCGGCTATACTCCTGCAGCCGGGACCGGCGCACGCGCATCGGGTCGGGGCTACGCATCTGCTAGAGGTCGGGCTTCGGCTGGGGGCTACGCATCTGCTAGAGGTCGGGGCAGCGCCTCGGGTCGGGGCAGCGCCTCGGGTCGGGCTTCGGGTCGGGGCAGCGCCTCGGGTCGGGGCAGCGCCTCGGGTCGGGCTTCGGGTCGGGGCAGCGCCTCGGCTGGGGGGCACGGCGACAACTAGCGCCCTTCTGCATTTTTGGGCTGTGCGGGCGGAACCGAACCGCACCTTGTCCAGCAAAAATGGGAACGAGTGCTATACCGATACTGAAAACCCGTCCACAGTAACAGAGTGTGACATTTCGTGAATCGGCACGGACTCGTCTACACCGCGGGCCCGCACGCAATATTCGACGATCGGCGAGAGCTGGAATTGCGTGCGCATTTGCTGGTGCACCGCTGTAGGCGTCGGCGGCAGGCTCCCGGGGTCGTGCTTGTCGCATTCGGCGGGGGCGACCACCACGATGCCGTCCACGAGCAGCGTGTGCGGCGTGTCGTCGCTTTCTCCCAAGATTTTGCACCGGTACATGCGCTGCCTGCCGTCCTGCCACACCACATCGGCGCGGGACGTTTTCACCGACCACATCATAAACTGCTTGTCTTTCAGTTTGTGGCCACCCGCGGCTAAAAGCTCCGGCGTCCCCTTTATGAACAGCTCGTAGTATTTCCCGTGCGCCGGGATTACGACGGTGCGGGTCACGCCGACCGCGGCGAGCTCGGAAACGAGGCCGGAAAGCACGTCGCGGTGCCCCATGATATGTCCGCGCTGCTCCTCCGACCACCCGTACAGAAATGCGGCAGCGACGTCCAGGCTGTTGCCGAACACGCCGGCGTCTAGCGGCTTGCCGGCGCACCGCGTATTAATGCTGAGCCCGAAACCGGCGCCGAGCTTCTCGGCGGTTTTGGCTGATATCGGGGCACGCGCGTCGCCGCTGTACGACGGGGGCGAGAACGGCAGCAGCTTGTCGCCCGTACTCATGGACGCGGCGTCCTTCAGCACCAAAGCCCCTTCGTCGGACAGCACGCCCATGGTTTGTTTGTGGCCGCACACAACGCGCGCGCCTCCGCTGGAGTACACGCAGTAGCTGGTGTGGGCGCGCTCGCATTCCCAGAAGCGCACTTTCGCCCACTGGTATCCGGTCCACAGCTCGACGGGCTCGGAGCCGCGGGCCAGCTCCTGCACCTGCGTGCACCCGCAGCGCGTGTACACGCGCGCGTCGGACGCGAACGCGGTGTAGAACGCCGCGGCCGCGCGGGGGTGGCGGTCGAGGGCCCCAGACCCGCGCAGGAGCGCGCGCGCGCGGCTCCACCGGCTCGGGGCGCTGCTCCCGCGGGCCATGTCTATTCGGGTATCGCGCGTCTGCATGGGGGCTGCTATACCCGCGGCCAAATCATGCCGCAGCCAATTGAACCCCGCGCTGGCGCCGGGCCGCCCCCCGCGCCGTGCCAAATTTGAACGCCGTATGCGCACCAATTACTTCCTCCCCGCTCGACACATCCGACCGCACGCCCCCGCCACATCCGCACACCTCCGACATGGCCGCCGCCCCCGCCGACAAAACCGACGCGCTCGCTACGCGCATCGCCGAAAAAATCGCGCCGCAGTTAACTGCCCTCATCCAGGCCGTGGCCGTCCTGCAGACGTCCAACAACCAGATGCTGTCGCAGCTCACGCTCATGCGGCAGTCCACGCCGCAGGTCAGCGCCCGCCGCCCGCCCGCCACCGGCGGACGCACAGGCGGAAGCTCCGGCGCCGCCACCGCCGACCCCAGCAAGGTCAAAAACTGCATGAACTATTTCCGCTACATGCTTATTACCAGCGCCGAGTTTCGCGACCACATCTACGCACACCCCGAGACCGTCGGGCTCACCCTGGAGCGGCTCCACGAGATCGAGGCCACCTCCAACAAGGCCGAGGGCTCCATAGACTGGTACTCCGCCATCGCCAAGGGTATCTGGCGCACCTTCAACGAGGACATGAAGAAGAAGTACAAGATCGAGTTCGGCTCGTGGAAGGACGAACACTCGGCCAACGCCGCGCAGGCGCCGCTCGCCACCGAGGGCGCTGCCGGGTCCGCGTACGCCGCCGGGGACGAGGGAGACGACGGGGAGTTCCCCGCCGGAGACTCCAGCCTCGACGACATTCTCAACAGCCTGCCCACCGCGTTCTAGGCCGCGCCGCCCCGCGGTTTACGCGCCGACTTTTTTGGCCGCCCAGATACCCCCCCGCGAACCACACACGCCGCACACTCTACGACACCCGCCCGCACACACCTCCCCGCAGACATGCCCGTCACCAGCGGCCGCCCCAAGTCGGCCAAGTCGAGAACTTCCTCTACTAAGAAGACCGTCACCAAGATCACTAAGTCCTCCGCTCCGAAAACGAGCATCGACGACCTCAAGAAGAAGGCCAAGGCCTTGGGCATCCCCTTGAGCCACGACGGCAAGGCCAAGACCAAGGACCAGCTCAAGTCCGCGATCGCCTACCGCAAGTCCAAGTCTTCCTCCAAGAAGAAGACCACCACCAATAAGACTACATGCAAGACTACTACTACTACGAAGAAGACCACCAAGAAGAAGTCCTCCAAGAAGAAGTCCGCGCCCAAGAAGTAAGCTGCCCGCCGCCGCGGGCGAGAACCTCGCCCCTTTGAAGCGCCTTTTTGCGCCCTTATACGGCCATGGACGGGTTCATGCCGGTCGACGCCCACGCCCCCGGGAGCCCGGGCAGCGTGTCCCTCATCATCGGGCCCATGTTCTCGGGCAAAACCACAGAGCTCGTACGGCGGGTGCGGGTCGCGCTCGCCGCCCGGCGCCGGTGCTGCGTCGTCAGGCCCGACCGCGACTCCCGGTGGGCCGGGGGCGACTTGCACACGCACCACTCCGCCGGAGGGGGGTCCGCTGTCGTCCCCGACGGGTGCAGGGGGTTCCGGCACGACGAAGCTCCGATCGTTTCCGTGTCGTCGCTGGTCGACGCCGCCGACCGGCTCGCCGGGTACGACGTCGTGGGCGTAGACGAGGGGCAGTTCTTCGAAGACCTGGCGGCCGGGTGCGACGCCCTGGCCTCGCGCGGAGTGCACGTCATCGTCGCCGCCCTCAACGGCACGTACGCCCGCACGCCGTTTCCCGCCGTGTCCGAACTGTATCCTGTGTGCGAGCGCGTGTCTATGCTGCACGCCGTGTGCATGGTGTGCCGCGAACGCAACGCGCCGTTCTCCGTGCTGTGCCCCGCGGGCCCCGCCTCCGGTAATAACGGGACGCCCCACTCTAGTGACTTCGTCAACATAGGCGGCGAAGACAAGTACAGAGCCGTGTGCCGCGCGTGCCTGCCCTGATGGCGCGGCGTTTTTGCCCGCCCGCAGAAATTGAACAGCACGGCTACGCTTCATCCTCGGCCATGTCGTCCCCCGCCAGCCTGTCGTCCCGGCGTCGCACGCCCGAAATGCAGCAGGTCGGCGAAATATACAAGGCGCTGCACAACGCCGAGCGCGCCATCCGCGAGCTGCCGTTAGTCAAAGGGGACGCCGCTGGCGTCGCCGAGTTCACCGACGCGCTGAACGCCACCCTCCCGTCCAGCGACGCCGAACGCGCCGTGTTCGGCGCCATCCGCATGCTCGACTCGTACACCCCCGAAATTCTAGGATTCCTTAAGTCTATGCGCCGCACCGCGTTCTCCATGTGGACCTGTCCCGAAAACATCGCCAGGTACCTCGGGATCCACAAGCAGTGGGTCCTGGAGTACGACATAGACGCCGTGCGGTACGTGGTTAAGAGGCCACGCTCCCGCCGGTCCGCTAAAGCTGGAGCCAAACGGGGAGAGGGCGCCGCGATGCGCCCCATCAACAGCGCCGAAATCATGAAAAAGCTTCGCGACGTCGGCCCTCCCGCAGCCGAAGGCGCGCCCAAAATTAGGTCGTGGGCCTCTGTTGCGAAGCCCGCTCCCGCCGACGCGCCCGCCCCCACCGACGCGCCCGCCCC
>Ga0306872_100037_pt1 | contig 58833 bp, 96 predicted proteins | sample AntRauMeHopE1498_FD_190455 | JGI IMG/M metagenome (GOLD analysis project Ga0306872, IMG submission 190455) | Saline lake microbial communities from Rauer Islands, Antarctica - Metagenome Hop E1 #498 (v2) (version 2) | ecosystem: Environmental > Aquatic > Non-marine Saline and Alkaline > Saline ...
GCTTCGTGTTAAACAAACATCAGAAGTTTTCACGCCAACGGAACTGGTGCAAGAAATGTTGGATGAACTAGATCAAGAACTATTCAAGGATATATCCAAGAAGTTCCTAGACCCATCTTCTGGTGATGGACAGTTCCTAAGTGAAGTAGTAATTAGAAAAATGGAATTAAGTGGTTGTACATTGGAACATGCACTATCAACTACATACGGTGTAGAGTTGATGGAAGATAACGTAAAACTTTGTAAGGAGAGATTGGCAGGGCCGAACCCAACAAAGGAAATATTGGCAATATTGGACAATAACATAGTATGTGCTGACTCACTCAAATATCATTACAGGTTCGATGGCACACCACCTTATAGTACGGATCTAGAATTAAAATCAAATGAGTTCTTTTCTTTTTAAAAATAACTTCAAAATTATTAGGATATACGAAATATATTTCGTATATTTAGTGAAACGATAAAACTTTTTCTATGTCCCAACTCACAGGTACAACAATTAGTGCCAGTAATTTATTAGCCAATTCCATTGTTACTGCCAGTGGCTCGAGTACAGGTATTGGTATACCGCGGTACCGCGAAGTACCACCTAAACCTATTTTTATTTTCGGTGTACCTTCCGGCACACCCCACGTCGAGGTGGATAAGATTACAAATAAATTATTCGAAAGATTAACAGACTACCATGTATTGGTAATAGTAAATGCACACATTGGATACACAGCTAAAGTATATTCGGTATCAGGTGATTTTATACATGATTTAGATGATATAAAAAATTACATAAAATCGAAACTTTAACACGTTTTAACATTATGTTTTCCATATTTTCCTATATATATATAAACACCGCGAGTAGGAAAAGACTCGTAAATAAAACCATAAAAACTAAATATTAATTTTTAAATTCAAACACAATGGCAATTGACATTAATGCAATCCGTGGTAGACTGAACAAGCTACAAAACACACAAAGAAAATCTGATCTTCAATGGAAACCGACTCCTGGTAAACATCAATTGAGAATCGTACCTTACAAATATGACAAGGATAATCCTTTCATAGAATTATTTTTCCACTACAACGTAAACAACAAAACCTATCTGTCCCCAAGTTCATTTGGTAGACCTGATCCAATTGTGGAATTCGCCGAAAAACTGAAAAGAATGGGTGATAAAGAAGATTGGAAATCTGCAAAACAAATGGAGCCAAAACTTCGTACATTCGTTCCAGTATTGGTTCGTGGTGAAGAGGATCAAGGAGTAAAGTTTTGGGGATTTGGTAAAACTGTATATCAAGAAATTCTTGGTTACATTGCTGATCCTGATTACGGTGATATCACTGACCCGATTGCTGGTAGAGATATTTCGGTAGAGTATATTTCTGCAGAAGATGCAGGTGCATCTTACCCTAAGACAATTGTCAGGGTTAAACCCAACAAGACACCATTACATGATGATGTTGAAAAGGCAAAATCATTTATAAGTAATCAAGTTGAGGTTACGGAAATGTATTCGGAATTATCCTATGATGAACTTAACACCGTACTACAAGGGTGGCTGAATCCGGATGGTGATGGTGATACTACAAAATCGGTTACACAGGAAAATTTATCACCCAAACCGGTAACTGAACAAAGTGCACCATCGAGTACCCGATCACATCCAGTTGAAACCGAAACCTCAAACTCTAAACCGAGTGAAGTGGGTGCAGCATTTGATGCACTGTTCAAGAATAACTAAACCCCAGAAACATAATGGCAAAGAAAAAAGTGAGTAAACCAACTCCTGAGCTTGCCGATATTCTGGCTGATGAACTCAACAAATTTGATAAGACACAAAAAGTAGCATACTTTTTAGACCAACACGATTCCCCAACCGAAATAGATGGTTGGGTATCGTTTGGTAATGATGTTTTGGATTTAGTTGTTTCAAACAGGCCGAATGCTGGAGCTCCAATTGGGAGAATTATAGAAGTTACCGGGATGGAACAATCTGGTAAGTCCTTATTATCGGCACATTTACTAAAATCAACTCAACAGGCAGGCGGTGTAGCTGTGATGATTGATACGGAAAATGCGGTTAGTTTCGAATTCTTGGAAGCAATCGGAGTAGATATAAGTAAGATGATATATGTTCAAGCGGATTCGGTAGAATCGGTATTTGAACTAATGGAAGTTGTCATCGTCAAGATGCGAGAACATGGGAGTGATGTTCCAATGACCATAGTTGTTGATTCCGTGGCAGCCGCGAGTACCAAAGTGGAACTTGCCGCAGATTATGACCAAGCGGGATATGCGACTCAAAAGGCGATTATCATTTCCAAGGCAATGCGAAAGATTACCAATATGATTGGTAGACAAAAAATTCTCGTATCCTTTACGAATCAGTTAAGAATCAACTTAGCTGCAATGGCGTTCGGTGATCCCTACACCACAAGTGGCGGAAAGGCATTACAATTTCATGCATCTGTTCGTTTACGTTTAAAACCAAAAGGACAGATTAAACAAGGTGATAGAATTGTAGGAATGAAAGTACAATGTCAGGTCGTAAAAAACAGGCTCGGCCCACCAAAAAGAACAATGGAATTCGATATTTTCTTTGATAGGGGTATTGATAACTTTGGTTCATGGTTAAAGGTTCTTACAGAGGCCAAGGCCATCAAAAAAGGTGGGGCTGGCTGGTATACAGCTATAAATCTAACGACTGGTGAGGAATTCAAATTCCAGGCCAAGGATTTCGAGGGTATATTAAAAAATAACGATGATTTAAGACAACAGTTATATTCAGCTCTTTGTGAGGAAATGGTCATGAAGTATCAACAAGTGGATACATCCGATCCGGATAGCTTAACATTCACGGATTCAGAAGTAGATGAATCCGATAGAGTAGTTGAAGAAAATTAAAAATTAAATAAAGGTTATAATATATTTACAAGATGGTGTACATATACGTACCATCCAAAGTAAAGGACAATTACAATTAATTAATTGTCTTATAGATATTGGGTATATATTTAAAACAATATGGCAATATGATTGGGAAACTAATCAACAATATGAACTTAAAAAATTAATACAATTTATAAATGAAACAGTTACATAAAGATATTTTAGAATCAATAAAAACTCAGCCCGTCCGCCCGAGTACACGTAATGGTCGTGTACTTATAGTGGACGGGCTGTGACTGAACACCTTTATTCGATGTTGGTCAAGTATACCAACTATGAACGAAGATGGTGAACACGTTGCTGGTGTTACTGGTGTATTAAAATCAATAGGTTTAGCAATACGCACCGTGAAACCCACTAGGGTCATCGTAGTGTTCGATGGTAAGGGGGGATCCACTTCCAGAAAAAAGGTATTCAGTGGTTACAAGGAAGGTAGGGAAAAGAATAAATTAAGGGTAAATCGACAGTACGCTGATATGATGAACGAGGAAGATGAACGTACATCTATGAAACGTCAATACGTTTGGTTATCCGATATGATAGATCACCTACCCATGACAACCATGATGTACGATGGCATAGAAGCGGATGATGTTATGGCTTACATAGCAACCGATTTACTAAAAGAAGATGAGCAGGCGGTGTTGATGTCAACCGATAAGGATTTTTTACAACTTGTCAATGACACCACCATCGTCTGGTCACCTACTAAAAAGAAAATATATAACAAACAAACGATAAAGGAAGAATTTGGATTGGAATCTAAGAACCTATTGTTATATAGGGTATTGGATGGCGATGTCTCGGATAGAATTCCTGGAGTTAAGGGTGTGGGATTAAAGACTCTTTTGAAACGAATACCCGAAATCTCCGGTGAAGAACAAATGCAAGTAAGTGATTTACTTAGGTTGGCGGAAGAAAAACGTGGTAAAATCAGAATATATGATACTATATTGGAATCCAAGGAACAAATTCTAATGAACGAGAAACTTATGCAATTGAAATCTACCACCATGATAAATGGTATCTCCAAGATGAAAATCTTGGATCTATATAATGAAGAACTCAAACCAGTAAACAAAATGAATTTCTTCAAAGTTTGTATGAAGTATAAGGTTATCAACAATATGGGAGATATTAACAAGTGGCTACACACTACTTTCAGTAATTTGATTACAGAAAAATAATGGATACAAGTGAACAACTAGATACCTTACAAGAATTTGGCCATAGTTTTCAGACAAAAGTAATAGCAGCATTATTAACGGATATTAAATTTTTAGATTCATTATCCGATATAATGCATATTAAATTCTTTGAATCTGAAGCTAACAAATGGATTGTGGGGGAAATTATAGATTACCATAGACAATATAAGAAATCACCATCAATGGATGTTTTCAAGGTACAGTTATCGAAAATAGATGATAATAGTATCCTTAAAAAAACAGCGGTGGATCAACTCCGTCATGTTTATACAAGCGTGGGTAACCTTGATATGGATTATATTAAAAATCAATTCACTAATTTTTGTATAAACCAAAATTTAAAGGTAGTTATATTAAAATCGGTCGATTTACTAAAAATTGGTTCATATGATAAAATAAAGGAACTTACCGATGAGGCACTAAAAGTGGGTACACAAGTCGATTTGGGCCACAACTATACGGAGGATTATGCGGAAAGATATGATGAAGATAAACGAACTACGATAAAAACCGATTGGGATATAATCAACGACTTGATGAACGGTGGTCTGGGACCAGGTGAATTAGGTGTAGTGGTTGCACCAAGTGGTGTGGGTAAATGTATAGGTGGTGATTCAACAATTGAAATACAGTATGATGAAATCGGATTTGAATTAGATAATGGGTATATTTTATGGTGTAAACCTTGGTATGTAATTCAATTGAATGATAATATTAATATAACGGCAAAACAGGCTCAATTATTAATTTCCACCAATGGAAACGGTAAAACTATGTAAAATTTTATTTTTTTATATTTATATTAAACTATTATAATGGAATATATAGAATGTAAAATTTGTGGATTTGAGGGGAAGTCATTGACAAGTCATATAGCTCGGAAACATAATATGAAAATATCCGAATATAAATCTAAATATGGTGTAGATGTTGTTCAAATAATGCCAGAATCACAAAAACAATATCTTTCTGAATTATGGAAAAATAGAATGAAGGAATCTATCTGGCAAGATAAATATAATAAAAATAAAACTTCTATTTGGTCGGAGAAATATTGGATAAATTTGGGATATTCCAATCAAGGTGCAAAGAACAAAATTTCAGACATACAACGTAAGAATTCCAAGAAACGTGATTATGATAAATCACCTAGTACATTAACAAAGGAATTTTGGATTAATAGGGGATACTCAAATGATGAATCAAAGAAACTAATTTCAGATATACAGTCAAAATTATCAAACGTTTCTCCTAAGTTTAGTGGTAAAGCTCATAGTAAAAAAAGTAAATTAAAAACATCGAACTCTATGAGAAAATATATCACTAATTTTGGTAAAGATAAATGGGTTGGTCATTTTGGTGATTTTAATGATATAAAATACAGAAGTGAAGATGAAATAGATATATTTAATTTTATATCAAATGAATTAAAATTCCAAGCCCAATCTAATGTTTTTATATCTGGATATAATGTGGATATTATAGTAGGAAATAAAATAATAGAATATTTTGGAATTTTTTGGCATGCACATACTGATTTATTTGAAGATAATGACATGCATCCTATAATAAATAAAACTGCATTAGAGATTAGGAAATATGATTTGGATAAAATTAACACATTACGGAATTTAGGATACGATGTACTGGTTGTGTGGGAAAATGAATACAATATTAATAAAAAATTAATAAAAGAATCGATTCGTAAATATTTACAATGATACATAAAAGAACTATTACAGAAAAAATTAGAATTGATGATTTTTTCGAATTAAATAAAATACCTGAAATAGAAAATCATTTCGAAGATTTAGAATATGATATTAAAGTAAATACACCGTATGGATTTCACAAAGTCCCATCAGTTTGTAGAACTGTAAAACAAGTAGCGATTCGAATTTACTTTACCAATAATGTTACACTTGAATGTGGGTGGGAACATAAATTAAAAGTAAACGGTGAATGGAAGGAAGTCCGCGATATCAATATGGATACCGATATCATAGAAACCGAGAGCGGAACTACTAAAATTAGACGTATTAAGGAAAATAAAGAGAAAATTTTATATGATATAATGGTCGATACGGTTCACTGCTTTTATGCAAATGGTATATTATCACATAATACGTGGATACTAACCGCAATAGGTGCAGCCGCGGTAAAACAAGGATTGACCGTTGCACATTATTCAATGGAATTATCCGAATTTTACGTGGGTCAGAGATACGATACAGTGTTCACAGGAATACCGACAAAGGAACATCCTGATAGGCGGGATGATCTTGAATCAAAGATAAAAACACTCCAAGGAAAACTATTCATAAAATATTTCCCACCAAGGGGGGTAACTTCTAAAAAATTAGAACAACACATCGATAAGTTATCGGCATCGGGTAATAGACCCGATTTGATTATTGTTGATTACGCAGATTTACTGTTATCATCCAACAAGAACAATGATTCCACATACGCTGAACAAGGTGGTGTGTACATTGAATTACGTGGTATGAGTGGTGAAATGGGTATCCCTATCTGGACTGCATCTCAAACAAACAGATGTTGTGAAATTTCTGAACTGGTAGACACAAAACAAGGCAAAATTGAAATTGGTAAAATTAAAGAAAACGATGAAATTTTAACACACGATGGTTATAAAAAAGTAACAAGGGTTTTTCCAATTGAAACCCAACCTGTATATGAAATTACATTAAAAAGTGGAAAAACAGTAAAATGTTCATTACGTCACGAATTTCCTGTAAAATATGGAAAGCTTAAATCGTTAGAAAGTGGATTAAAAGTTGGTGACAAATTATTTACAAAAAAATCATAAAAAATTTGTGTATCCGTTCCGATTTTATAAAAGCCTTATATTTATAATAAAGAGACATTGTGGAATTATATTATAAAAACGTCGATCATATTTTAAGGGTGAAACCTTTTAATGAATTTGACAATATAACGGATTATATTATAGAACAATTGAATGGAGTTGTAGTGGAATTTACTAAACAGGAAATTCAAAGTAAATCATTACATATCAAAACTTTAATTAAATATAATGTAGATGGTAATTGGGTTGATAAAATAAATGAAAGTAAAAAGTTTGGAAATGATAGTAGTTCATTAGACTGCTTTATTACCAGATATGGTGAAAATATTGGGAAGCAATTATTTGATGAAAAGTTAAAAAACTCTATTATAACTGAAAAAGATTATATAATAAAATTTGGTAAACTATTAGGTAAATCTGAATGGAAGGAATTGTGTAAATCAAAAGGCAACTTTTCAGAACAACATTTTATAGATAAATTTGGTAAAAAACTTGGTAGACAAAAGTGGCAGGAAATATTGACCAAAAAATTAAAAACTCAAAAAGAGAATTTTAAGAATAAAAAATGGAAAAATGGACGAACACTTGAAGAATATCAAGAACGATATGGTATAGAAGATGGATATAATCGATGGAAATTGCGAAATGATAAACACAAATATAGATTATCCCGTGATTATTATATAGATAAATATGGTAAAGAACGAGGTTCAATTGAATATAGATTATATGTAGAACAAAATATTAGAAATTTTAAATCGACTGGTGGTTATAGTAAAATATCCCAACGATTGTTCAATCAAATTTACAATAAATTAAACCGAAAACTTCAAGAAAAATGTAAATATGCAACTTGCGGTGGAGAAGTTAGATTTTTTATGAATAATGATAAGTTATTTTTAACCGATTTTAAATGTGGTAATAAAATAATTGAATATGATGGAACATATTGGCATAGTTTTAATGATACACAAAACAATGACAAAATAAAGCAATCGTTTTTAGAAAGTAAAGGATATACTGTTTTAAGAATACCGGAATCAGACTACCTAAAAAATAAACAACAAGTTATAAACAAATGTATAAATTTTATAAATGAAACAACATAATTTAAATCCGAAAGATTTTGAAATGGATGAAATCGTTTCAATTGAATTAATCGGTGAACGAGAAACCGTAGATATAACAGTAGAAGATACTCATATGTTTTTCGCTAATGGTATATACACCCATAATTCAGGCATTGACTCGGAAGTAATTGAAGCCGATAAAATAGCTGATTCATATGCAAAGGTAATGAACGCCGATTTCATTATGAGTTGGAGTAGAAGGGCAAAGGATAAGTTGAACAACACCGCACGTGCACATATTATGAAAAATAGATTCGGGCCCGATGGAATCACGTTCCCATGTAAGATGGATACGTTTAACGGGGTTATAGAAGTTTATGATGGTAACTCCCCACAAGGTATAATAACATCCAAGGAAACAGAGAATGGTAACTCCGTTCAGAAACAATTACTTCATAAGAAGTATCTTGATACAATGGGAGTTATTTTGTTCCTTTTATCGGTTCTACCGATTTTGGGTACATAGTAAGAAAATAATCCAAATTTTAAAAACAAGTGTACGTTAAATGGTAAAATCGGAAGCATATAAAAAATTCATAAAACCCACAAAAAAGGTGGAACATCCAATACAATTCATAAAGGATTCGGGTAATCTGCTTGAACTTTTTGCTGGGTCGCGTTCCATAGGTAAAATGGGTGATATGTTGGGATTCAAAACCTTTTCAGTTGATTGGGAGGGATATGATGGAATTGATTTACAAATAGATATATCGGAATTAAATATGTACTATGTACCATTTGTACCCGATGTTGTGTGGGCATCACCCGATTGTACCACATATACCATCGCTGCTATTAGTAAACATCGAAATGGTACGAATCCTAAAAGTGAATACGCTAGACAATGTGATGCGGTGAACAAACACTTTATATCATTGATAGGTGAGTGGTTGTCAATAAATCCAAAAATGGTTTTTTTCATAGAAAATCCGAGAGGGATGTTAAGACACATGCCCTTTATGAAGGATTTTAAACGACATACCGTGTGGTACTGTACCTACGGTGATAATCGTGCAAAACCAACGGATATATGGACCAATTCAGTTGATTGGCAACCTCGAGCACAATGTCATAATTACAAATATGATGGGGATGGGAACATAATAGATAAACATTGCCATCATGAATCCGCCCGTAGGGGATCACGTACAGGTACACAGGGAAGAAAGGGAAGTTATGATAGATCAAAAATACCCGAACAACTTTGCTTGGAAATATTGTCCGCATCCCGGGTTAGTAGTATCAATATATCAAATGTAACGGATAACAAATGAAAATATAAAATATAAAATTATTTACCAATATAGTATATTGTTTTTGAATATATACTATATCTATAAACACCCCCTTATAATTGGGGATTAAATTAATTAAAAATAACAAAAACTTATTTATGAAAAACTCACAAGAATTATTTGAAGAAATTAAAGAATTATTCACCCAATTTGAAGATGAACACAATTCCCCCACAAAATCAGCAAAATCGAGAGCTAGAAAAGCTATCGGTGAAATCAAAAAATTAGTAACAGAGTACAGAAAAGTATCGGTGGAGGAAAATAAATAATATGGAGGCGGATAATACTATAATTAGATTAGTAAAAAAACGTGATGGCTCAATAAAACCATTCGATATTACCAAGATTCAGAGTGCTATTTCGAAAGCAATGATTGATGTGGGTTCGTATGATGAAAGAATGGTAGAAAAGATTTCTAATATCGTTGCAAGAAATTTATATAGGGGAAATGATTCGTTTTATGTTCCTCATGTGGATGTTATCCATGATAAGGTGGAAAACGAACTCATGGATTGTGGATTGAACTATGTCGCGAAACACTACATCCTATACCGGAACGAAAACAAACCGAGTATTTTTACGAAACGGATTGCACTCAAACCATTCGAGTACCCTGAATTATACGAATACGTGGAAGCAATCCGTCATTCATATTGGGTACATACCGAATTTAATTTCACATCCGATATTCAGGATATGAAAGTACATTTGAACGATTCAGAAGTTACTACCATCACACGAGCAATGTTAGCTATTTCACAAATAGAAATTGCGGTAAAAACATTCTGGGGAGATATATACAAGAAACTACCAAAACCAGAAATAGGTGGAGTTGGAGCTACATTCGCAGAATCCGAAGTCAGACACGTAGATGCGTACGCACATCTAATTGAAATATTGGGATTGAACGATCAATTCGATGAATTATTGGAAGTTCCTGTAATCAGAAGAAGAGTCAAGTATTTGGAAAAATGTATATCAAACACCAAATCCATGGATAATAAAGATTACTTTGAATCAGTCGTCCTATTCTCCATGTTTGTAGAAAATGTATCATTGTTCTCACAATTCTTGGTAATCATGTCATTTAACAAACACAAAAATATGTTAAAGGGTATGAGTAACGTAGTCGAAGCGACTTCAAAGGAAGAAAACATCCATGCAGAATTTGGATTTGATTTGGTAAATATCATTAAAAAGGAAAATCCCTCTTGGTGGACTGATGAATTGGTGGAGGATTTGGTAGATGCAACGTTGGATGCATTCGATGCTGAATCGGATATCATTGACTGGATATTTCAAAAGGGTGATTTGGATTTTTTAACAAAACAACAAACACTTGAATTCATTAAGGATAGATTTAACAGGTCATTGAACAACATTGGAATTGATAATATATTTGTATCGGATCCAGAAATTCTTAAAACAACGGAGTGGTTCGATGATGAAATCCTAACAACCAAACACACTGACTTCTTTAACAAGAGAAGTATAAACTACACAAAACGAGGTAAATCCGTCACAAGTGATGATTTATTTTAATTAACAATATAATAAAAATTAAGAATGGACGAAAGAGAACCGTTTGATTGGATAACGGCAGAATCCCGCACCTTTTTGGAAAGGGGTTATTTAAGCGAAAGTGAAGAACCGACCGATAGAATAAAATCAATAGCAGAACATGCAGAAAAATTATTGGGTATAGAGGGATTCGCTGATAAATTTTATGGTTATATGGGTAAGGGGTGGTACTCCCTTTCTTCACCCGTATGGGCAAATTTTGGAAAAGAAAGAGGTTTGCCCGTTTCTTGTTTCGGATCAAATATATCCGATGATATTGAATCCATTTTATTCACAGCTGCAGAAGTTGGTGAGATGAGTAAAATGGGTGGCGGTACATCGGGATATTTTGGAAATATTAGAGGCAGAGGTGCACCTATTACAGATAACGGGAGTGCACCTGGATCGGTACATTTTATGAACTTGTTTCAAAGTATGGTCGATAACATATCACAGGGGAACACACGGAGAGGAAGATTTTCACCATACCTACCATTAGAACATCCAGACATTATGGAGTTCTTAGAAATCGGCACAGAAGGGTTTCCTATACAAGATTTAACCCATGCGGTTACAGTTACCGATAAGTTCATGGATGAAATGATTGCAGGGGATGTTGAAAAACGAGCAATTTGGGCTAAAGTAATCCAACGAAGGGGTGAAATCGGTTATCCGTATATTATGTTTCATGATACAATGAATAAAAACGCACCCGATGTATATCGTGATAAAGGTGCTAAAATATATAACTCGAATCTATGTGTAACAGCTGATACTTTAGTTGATATAAAATTGAATGGTGTAGAAATGAATGTGCCTATAATTGCTCTTAATGGATTCTTTCAATTGGGCGGATACAGATCATTAGAGGTTAAATCGTTTAATATTGATACTGGAATTGTCGAATATAAATCGGTTACTGATAGTGAGTTGACAGCTCGTAGTGCTAAAATTATGAAAATTACTGATGAAGTTTCAGGAAAATTTATTAAATGCACACCTGAACATAAAGTTTATACATCCAATCGAGGTTATGTAATGGCAAAGGATTTACATATTGATGATCAATTAATTATCAATTAAAAAGTTCTATGTTCAGAAATTTCATTTCTTTATATTTATACGTAAAGAAATGAAATTATGAACTATGTTAAATTATATTACAATTTATGCAACTATTGTAGAGATACTAATGTTATAGATAGAATGGTTACTAGAAATAAAAATGATGAAAGAATTGGGAAAACGTACATATATACCGAAATCCATCATATTATACCTAAACATTCTAATGGATCGAATGACGATGTAAATTTAGTAGAAATGTTACCAGAGGAACATTATATGGCACATTTAATTAGATATTATGCGTATGATGATAGAAATGATTTTATATCGATTCGTCTAATGATTAATGGTTATATTGGAAAGAAATATGTTAATGATATACCTGTTAAAACTATGAACAAAATGGTCAAAGGATTCAAGCAGAGAATATATGAATTTAGAAAGTATAATGAGTGGCATACCAAAGAAGGAAGAAAATCAATTTCAAACTCACGTAAAGGTACATTTCCAGTAATTGATAGTATTACACGTGAAAGTATGGGTTCGGTTTCTAATTCACATCCAAATATTAAATCTGGGAAATGGATACATCATTCAAGTGGAATGACTTCAGTTACAGATCAAGATGGCAACAAACTATATATATCCTCAGCTGAATATCAAGCGAATAAGGATATATATCGAGCCAATGTTGGCGATGTTAGTGGTGAATTAAATCCGAGGTATTCTGGGATTAGCGATATTGAGATTATTAATCACTTATCTGAATTTTCACATAAAATAGATTGTGGATATATAATTAATTACGGTAGATTTAGAGATTTTTATGAAAAATACTATAATATAAAAATGCCAAAATCTTTTACTAAGTTTCGATTTGATGGTGCCGGGGTTGAAATGTTATATAATATTGTAAATAAAAAAACAGGACTATTAATAAATAAGTACCCTAGAGGATTACTTAATATGGAAATTAAAGAAAAAATGAATAATTTAAAAAGAATATTATAAATGGGATTAAAAATAGAATATATAGATGAACCAGTTCCAGTATATGACATAACCGTAGAGGATAATCATAATTTCTTCGGTAATGGTATATTAGTACACAACTGTTCCGAAATTGCTCTACATAATTCGGATGATGAATCCTTCGTATGTGTGTTATCATCAATGAACGTATTGCACTACGATGAGTGGAAATCAACCGACGCGGTTCAAACTATGATTTATTTCTTGGATGCTGTTGTTTCTGATTTTCTAAAGAAGTTGGAAGATTTGAGGGATTCATCCACCACAAGTGGAAAACGTGCATTCATATACATGGAAAAGGCCTATAATTTCGCTAAAAGACAGAGAGCACTTGGGTTGGGAGTCCTTGGATGGCATTCACTTCTACAATCCAAGGGGTTGCCGTTCGATAGTGTTGAAACATCTAAATTGAATGTTGAAATATTCCGATTCATTAAGGATAAATCATATAAGGCATCAGCCGAACTGGCTGATTTTTTCGGTGAACCGGAATACTTAATAGGATATGGTAGAAGAAATGTAACTTTAAACGCAGTTGCACCGACTACATCATCTGCATTTATATTAGGACAGGTATCTCAATCAGTTGAACCAATCTGGTCGAATTGTTATGTAAAAGATGTTGCGAAGATGAAAGTAACCATACAAAATCCGATATTAAAGAAATTCTTATGTTCTATAAATAAGGATAACAAAACCATATGGGATAGTATTAAGAAACATGATGGTTCGGTACAACATCTGGATTTTCTATCGACATCACAAAAAGACGTATTTAGAACATTTGCCGAAATAAATCAATCATCCATTATTAATCAGGCAGCGGTTCGTCAAGATTATATTGACCAATCACAATCGCTGAATTTAATGATACCACCGGATTTATCCACAAAAGATGTAAATAAATTATTAATTGATTCGTGGAAATTGGGAGTAAAAACACTTTATTATCAACACTCAATGAATTCAGCTCAAGTTCTTTCACGGAAGAAATTACAAATAAATGATCAAGAATGCTTGGCATGCCAAGGATAATATAAAGAATCTACAGAAAAAGCTGGTAGATCTCTAAAGAAAAGTGGAAAGCAAAAACGAGGAAACAATTCAGCTGCAAAACGGATATCCATTGATGGTATTGAATTTCCATGTGTGCGTGATGCAGTTGATTATTTTAATGTAAGTATATACAAATTAAAGAAACATTATAAATATAAAGAATTATGATAGAAGTAAAGAAATTCAGTTCAATTTATTGCGGCCCATGTCGTATGTTACAAAGAACATTCGATGAAGTGAAATCCGAAGTTAGTGGTGTATCGTTTACCGATGTGGATGTGGATATTAATGAGGCAGAAGCAATAAAATATGGAGTAAGTTCTATTCCATTGGTAGTCATTGAAAAGAACGGTCAGATTGTCAAAAAAATACAGGGAAGCCAACCAAAATCCACATACGTTAACGCAATAAATGAGTATAGGTAGACTACGTGGGGAAAACCATCCTAGATCAAAATTAAAGAACGATGAGGTTTTAAAAATAAGAGAATTATATAGGATGGGATTCTCCACGAATGTTATTGCAAGAAATTTCAAAGTAAGCAAATGGAACATACAGGAAATAGTTGACGAAAAAACTTGGAAACATTTATCATAAAAAATTAGGTAAATCCATATATTTTTCGTATCTTGTGTAAAATTAAAAGTAAATTATGTCAAAACTAAAAACAATAATACGGGAATCTTCATTATCTAGAATATGGAAACACGTATCGGAACACGATTCGGGTACAATCTCAGCAGAACGATCAAGGGAAGGGTGTAGCGATGGTGATCGTATAACAAAGGCTACAAATAATAAAAATAGTAGTAAGTTAAAAAGTAAGTTATTATCTATGGGGTATGGTGTAACTAAAGTTATGGGAACTTACATAGAAAACTACGGATCAAATAATGAAATACCTGTCAAAGAAGTAGCATTCGTTGTTATTGATTTAAAGGATACAGGAAAATTAAAATCAGATTTAATAAAACTTGGTACATATTTCAACCAAGATAGTATTACATTCTCCAAACCATCGGGTGCATACTTCCTTATCAGTACTAATACGTGTCCAGATGGTTACCCAGGTAAGGGTAGTATTGGAAAGAGTGTAAAACTTGGTAAATCATTCTTTGGTAAATCCGGTCAGTTTTATTCGAGTATTAATGGACGTCCGTTTACATTTGAATCGGTCGATAGAAATTTGGATACCATATTATCATATAGTATATCAGAAATACGGTCAATAAAACATTTAGCTGAATCAGTTAAAATATAAATAAAAATAAGATATGGCATCAATAAAAGTTTACATGAAAAACGAAGATGAGTACAAAGTTATAGGAACTCCATCTGTCCCCAAAGAACTAAGTAAACAATTTTTAAATCCAGATACAGGTGAAACCTTGTATTATATCGATAGGGATTATGGACTAGGACGGGGATTTATCAGTAAAATGGATTTTAGAAACTCACTATCCCAATGGCCAGATATGTGTAGGATAAACATTAAAATTAACAGAACATAAAAAATATAAAATAGGTTATGAGAAAATACACAGATGAACGATTAGAAGAAAATTACAATACTTTCATTAAAGCAATTAAAACCTCATTCAATGGTGATAGATTGGATAAATTACTTTATATGTACTCGATGGATGAACTAGGTCCAAATCTTTTACTTGCACCTGCTAGTGGAAATAAATATTATCATAATTCATATGATGGTGGATATATAGATCATGTCATAAACGTTGCAAGAAATTCGATTCGTATGTTTAAGTTATACCAAGATGTAGGTGGAAAGCCAAATTTTACACAAGATGAATTATTATTTGCTGCATTCCATCATGATTTGGGAAAACTAGGTACGAAAGAACACGTACACTACATACCCAACCCATCGGATTGGCACGTAAAAAATCGACACGATATTTACACGAGTAATCCCGAATTAAGTTGGATGTCCCACACCGATAGAACAATGTTCCAATTAGCACACTACGGTATCAAATACAACGAAAATGAGTATTTTGGTATGAAATTGACTGACGGGATGTATGATGAGGACAACGTTAAATATCTACGGACATATCAAAAGGAAAAGAACCAACGTTCCAATATAGGTTATATACTACACCTTGCAGACCATTTAAGTACATTAGTCGAAAGAGACTCAATACGATAATATGAAGGAAGCCGATAAGGTGTATTGTGATACATCTATAATATCCATAGCACCAATTACCAAAGCTGTTGCCAAGAAAATGATTATAGAAAATCACTATACCCATGCTTGGACGATGTGTCGTTATGCGTTGGGTGTATTCGTAAAATCCGATGAAGCTACTTTCTTCGGTGAATCGAAATTGATTGGGTGCATCATATATGGATATCCAGTCGGCCGCTCGGCTTCAAGAGCATTCTCGGAAGAATTGAAATCAGACCAGATTTTAGAATTGACTAGATTATATATAGATGATGGATATGGTTCGAATATCGAATCCTATGTATTGGGTCAAAGTTTTAAGTGGTTAAAGGAAAACGATAAGGATATCAAAGTACTATTATCATATGCTGATAACGGCCAAGAGCACTTAGGAAGTATCTATCAGGCCACTAACTGGATTTATCAAGGCTTGAACACGGATATGAACCTGATGCCGAACTGGAGTATTTCGATACAAGAAAATCCGTACAAATGGATACATAGTAGAACAGTATTCAGTAAATGGGGGAGCCATAATATAGAACACCTTAAAACCGAAATAGGTAAAGATGGATATAAAAACTTTTGGCGAATGCAGGAATCCGGTAAACACCGATACTTTCAGGTATTGGGACAGGACAAGACTGAAAAGAAAGCATTGTTAAAAACTATGAAATATCCACCAAAACCATATCCCAAAAGTGCTAGGGAATACGCTCCCGAAGTTACAAGGTACGAAACATACGAACCGGATAAAAGTAATGAAGTTAAATTTTGGTAAATCCAAAAAAAAATCGTATCTTACAAGGAATATACATAAATATGAAAATAGACTTAAGTAACGTATCTAGTATTGCTATCATGGATAATGATAAGAAAGTAAATGTGCTAACGGGAATTCCCGTACATATAGGATTATCTAATAATGGGGTCTAACAATTTACGTACAATCCGCCGTTCAATCTCATATCAAATAATATAATCACTAAAAAATAAAAATTTGTACAAAAATATTCATTATTCACGTCGTAAAAACATGATTTATGTTTGGGACGACGTTTTGGGATTGAAAACCTTTAAATATATCAAGTATGCATATCAACCCGCAATAAATGGTGAATATAGATCAATTTATGGTGATAAGTTAACAAAGACATATCAATATAACCATGATGATGCAGGATTGTTCGAATCCGATGTTCCCGAAACTACTCGTACTTTAATTGATATGTATTCTGAATCGGATGATGTATCGAACGGACACACCATACTTACTTATGATATTGAGTGTGAGATGATTAGTGGGTTACCAGATCCATTAGAGGCAACTAACGAACTAACATCCATAGCGTTACATAGTTCATACAATGACCAATATTGGGTACTCGTAATGGACAAGGATGGGTCCATGGTAGAACGGAAAACTGATAAAGCAATAGTTATTCCATTCCAACGGGAAGAAGATATGTTATTGAAATATTTGGAATTATACGAGCAGATCGCTCCAACCATCGTTACAGGTTGGAATTGCATTCCCACTAATTCTAATATTTGGAAAAAGCATGAAATTGTTAAACTAAATACTATATTAAAGAATGACGTATTATATGATTCTAAATGTACGGAATTATATCCAGTTTCAGAAAAAATAATAAATACAATATCTCTTAAAAATGGTGAGTGTCTTGATGCTTCAAGTGAACATAAATTTTTAGTTAGATATAAACATAAATCTAAATACACAAATTTACAGTCGTCATCCAATACATATACCGAATCATACCTAAGCACATCAGATATAAGAGAAAAATCTGATATGTATGATATATTTTTCCAGGTGAATGTAAATGATAATACTAATAATGATATAGAAATTTCTGATGATTGTCTTTATGCAATGGGATTAATATATACTGACGGTTCTATTAGCAAAACAGACAAATGTGTGTCTATTTATAATAATGATTATAATTTAATATGTGAAGTTAAAAAATACCTTGACACACAAAAACGTGTATTTCGTACTTCCAATTTTAGGGAATTGCCACCCAAAACAACATATAGATTGCGAACTTGGATGACAGAATACAATGAATTAACTAAGTATATAAACTTTATTTGGAACCCTGACATAAAGTGTAAACAACTAAATGTAAATTTATTATCAAAGTTATCCAAGCGTCAGTTCTGGATTTTTATGAGTGGGTGTATTGATGGTGACGGTCATGTTTTTAAGGATGGAAGTCGAGGAGTTAATTTGTGCAATTATAACGGAGATATTCATAATTTTGTAGAATTAATTCGTTGGAACGGTGCATTTTCATACAGCAATGATAATCAATTAACCATTCCGATGAATTCTAATAACTTATGGCTAAAAAAATATTTAATCTTAAAAATAAAATATAAAAAAGATGGACTCCAATCCCATAATACTTATGATATTAAGTATTCTAGATCAAAGACTATTAAATGGCGGTATGATTCCATTAGTAAATCATACTTTGTTGCACTAAAATCAATTGAGGTTTCAGACAAATCATCTGAAATGATGGATATAAGTTGTACGGGTGGTCAATTTAAGTATCGTGGGATTAGTACTCATAATTGTGATAATTTCGATACACCTATGTTGTACAATCGAATAAAACGATTATTAGGGGAAACCACTGCAAACAGATTATCACCGATAGGGGAGTGCTATTATTCACCTAATCGTAAACGATTTTCAATTGCAGGGGTTTCATATTTAGATTACATTACTCTATACAAAAACTATAATTTTGGAGAACTACCAAATTACAGACTAGATACAGTTGCTAAGATAGAGTTGGGTAGGGGTAAAATAGAATATGATGGAAATTTGGATGAATTATTTAAGGATGATATTGAAAAATTCATAGAATATAACTTAGTCGATGTAGAACTGGTCGTGGATTTTGAAAAGAAATTACAATTTATAGAATTATGTAGGGGTATATGTCATGCGGGTCATGTTCCTTACGAAGATTTCCCTTGGTCATCAAAATATTTAGAAGGTGCATTGTTGACTTATTTACGTAGAGGAAATTTAGTTGCACCGAATAAACCAAATAGAGTTACGTTACGCATTAAATCGGGTAGTAAGGGTGATAAGAATATTTATATGGATAAACTTCCACAAAATACACCAACATCAGGAAATATAAAAATATCAAAATCCCCATCATCACATTTTCAACTTGAATTTTCGGATGTTGATTTTAAAACGAATTCATTTATATTAAAAGAACCACTACCAACTACATTATTATCGGAGTGGAAGTTGAAAATAGATTTTGCTGGAGCATATGTGAAACCACCAATAGTAGGAAAATATGATTGGATCTTCGATTTGGATTTAACATCACTATATCCAAGTATAATAATGAGTTTGAATATTAGTCCTGAAACAAAAATTGCTAAAATAAAAGACTGGGATGCTAATAAGTTTTTAAACGGTGATGTTGATGAATATAGTATTGATGGTAATATAATTACTAAGGAAAATTTAAGAAAATATCTTGATGAAAGTAAATATACAGTTGCATCCAATGGAATGTTGTATCAAACTGATATAGTAGGTTGTATTCCCGGGATATTGGATTTATGGTTTAATAAAAGGGTAGAATACAACACCGAAAAGAAAAAATGGGGTAAACTTGGTGACAAAGATAAATATGATTTCTATGATAAACGACAGTTGGTACAGAAGATTTTACTTAACTCCCTTTATGGTTGTTTAGGGTTGGAAATCTTTAGATTCTTTGATATTCAAAATGCGGAGGCAGTAACGACTACTGGTATTTTCGTAATTAAATCTACGGCCGACATGACAAATATCAAATATAATAGAGAATTGGGCGGTCAACCTTATATTTTTAAATTAGAAAATGGAGAAACTATACAGAGATGGCCGAATTCAGATGTAAGTGTAAACCGTGAAGGTATAATTCAAATCATCAAGGCAAAGGATTTAGTTGAATTGGATGATATAATTATTTAAACAAAAAACAAATATGAAAATAACAAAAATTACTCGTGGGAACATCAGTATAGATGAAAGAGGACAGTGCGACTCTAACATTTATATTGATTTCTAATCCCCGTTAGTTAATTCTTTCGGGGATAAAATGTACACAGATTCAGTATTTTTTAGTGCAACACCATTGATGGATAATAGGTTGCCTAATTGGAAAAATGAAACACAGGAAATAATAACAGGATATGTAAACGATATTGCAACCGAAGTCCAAGATTATCTAAATAATTTTTATGATGTCCTTGCACCTAAAATATTTAATATCGATAAAGATAAACATAGATTTGAGATAAAGAAAGAATATGTTGCAAAATCTGGAATTTGGATTGCAAAAAAGAGATATGCACAGTGGATAATATCAGATAATGGGTTACCAGTTGATAGATTGGATGTAAAGGGATTGGATGTCAAACGTAGTTCATTTCCAACTGCGTTCAAGGGAATCATGTCAGAGGTTCTAATTTCAATACTAAAGGGTGAAACTGAACAAGATTTATCAGACAAAGTTTTGAAATTCAAAAAATCATTACCATCCATAAAAGTCAAATCCATATCTAAAAACTCGGCAGTTAAAGAGTTATCAAAGTATGTATCGAGTGGTGATAGACATCTATTTCAATTTAAAAAAGGAACACCCGCCCACGTAAAGGCCGGGATTGCATATAATGATTTACTAATACATTATAAATGTGATTTTAAATATGCTCCACTTTCGAACGGATCAAAAATTAAATGGATATATTTACGGAATAATCCATTAGGATTGGATGCACTTGGATTTACAGGATATCAGGATCCACCTGAAATTTTGGAATTATTGGAAACATACGCACATCATGATAAGATGTTCGAACGGGATTTAGAGGGCAAGCTCCAAGATTTTTGGGATTCGTTGGGTTGGGGAAAAGTAATAGATCAAAAGAAATCAGCAGAAAAGTTTTTCAGTTTTTAGATTGTGGAAGTAATGATTATAAATAAATTAAGTGAACTATGATTGACACATTTGAAGAACGAATAAAACATAAACTCCGTATTCGGGGGTTTTCGGAAAAAACAATACTCAACAATAGAGGTTTAATCGGTGCTGTAATCGAAGATGTAATATTAGACATGAATTTGAATGATTTAAAAAATAAATAAAAATTATGAAAGAAACAAGTTATGCAGATATGGTTACTGCATTAGTAAAACCAGGAAAAGACATTCTAACATCATTGACATCTGAACAATGTGATATGTTACATATGGGAATTGGAATATCAGGAGAATCAGGGGAACTTTTGGACGCAATAAAAAAATCGACCATTTATCAAAAACCTATTGATAGGGAAAATATCATAGAAGAATTGGGTGATTTAGAATTTTATATGGAGGGTTTACGACAAAATCTCGGAATATCACGTGAAGAAACTATTAAACAAAATATGGATAAATTATTAACAGGAGAAAAGGCTAGATATAAAGTTGGAAAATACACAGATCAACAAGCACAAACTCGTCAAGATAAAGAATAAATTATGAAACTATACGGTGTATCCGGTAAGATAAACTCGGGCAAGGATGAAATCGCGAAAATGATTCAATATTTGAATTATTGCAAATATAATAATGTAAACGAATTATCCTATGATGATTTTGAAACTTTATATGATACCGTGCGAACGGATATATCACGTACTAAAATAGAAAAGTTCGGTAGTAAGTTAAAGGATATTGTTTGTATCTTATTAGGTTGTACTAGAGAACAATTGGAAGATAGGGAATTTAAAGAAAAAGAATTAGGAGAAGAATGGTGGTATTATGGTTTTGGAGAAAACAAAATTAATGGAGTTGTTAAACTTGATTATAATAGTCATAAAGAAAACGTCACTGAAAATGGAGTAGATAAAAATGAACAATATATAGTTAAACTTACACCTAGACTTTTACTTCAATTAATTGGAACTGAATGTGGCCGTGAAATTATACACCCCAATATTTGGGTAACCTCGACTCTATCTAGTTATAAGGAACAACTTAGGTGGTTAGATGTGGATAACTACAATATAGAAAAACAACCAAATTGGGTAATTTCCGATGTAAGATTTCCAAATGAAGTAAGTAGTATCGAAAATTTAAATGGAATTGTAATTCGTGTTATCAGAGGAGACAATATAATCACGGAAAAAGAACATGAATCAGAAACTGCGTTAGATTCTCATATATTTGAATATATAATTGAAAATAATGGTACAAAGGCTGAATTATTAGAAAAAGTTAAAAAAATAATTGAAAATAAATCCAAATAAATTTGGTAAATCGAAATAAAAATCGTATCTTGTATGGGATATAATATAATCTAAAATTAAAATAATTACAAATGGAAAAACAAAAATTAAACAAGTTTATTAGTAAATATTCACTTGGTTCACTCATTGAAAGTGTTAAATGGCAATCTGAAAATAACACTTTACAAACATCATTTATTTCAGATGATAAATCTGTATTGGGTAAGGTATCCATGACTGAATTTGAATTTGATAATTCTGAATTCGGTGTATATGATACAAGTAAATTAAAAGGAATGTTATCCGTACTTGGTGATGATATTGATTTCTCAATCACATCTGCAAATGAAAAATCAGTTTCATTGAAATTCAAGGATAAATCAACTTCTATTAATTATATGTTAGCAGACTTATCGGTAATACCAAATGTTCCCGATTTAAAGACATTACCAGATTTCGATGTTGAAATTAAATTAGATGATGTCTTTATTAATAAATTTATTAAAGCAAAAGGGGCTCTTTCAGAGGAAAATAACTTTACGTTCATATCTAAGAATGGGAAAGATCAAATAATCCTAGGGTACACCACTATTAATTCAAACCGAATTACAATTGATGTTGATAGAGATGGTACAGGTGATGTAGAACCTATTTCATTTTCAGCAACATATTTGAAAGAAATATTACTTGCGAATAAAGATGCATCGGATGCAACATTAAAAATATCAACACAAGGATTATCTCATATTCATTTTAATGTAGGTAATTACTTATCAGATTATTATCTTGTGGAAGTTAAATCGTAAAAATCTTAATTTAAATGAACGATTTTTTCGGCACGGTTGATATGGATAATAGTAGGAAAGTTTTGGTGATACCAAATATCACCAATTATTCCAACATTGAAAAGGACTCCTTTGTGGATGTTATTAATAATCACATCGTTGCTTTACAACATCGAGGTGATTATTTTTGGCACATCATAATGCCAACCGGAAATCTTAGTAAGAAATTGAACTTGTTAGATAACGTTCAACAACATCAAATGGATATTCCAGGTGATATGATGAACCAACGTTCATTTCCATCCCCAGATATTATCAAATTATTACGTGATATCGATTATGATGCTATTTATTCACACTTACCCGATTGGGTACAAGTTGGTAGGTATAAAAAATCAGTAGATACCAAGATAATTGGATATTGTCATTGGTGGGAAATGAAAGGTGCCAACGGTGTAGATTATAGAGCTGGAAAACCTAAATGGATGTGGTTACCGGTAGAATTATTGGGAATTTCACAAATGGAAACGTGTTATCTAAATACACAAGACCAAAAGAATAGGGTAATTGAACAAGCTAAGGAAACCTTTAACGAAGACTTTGTAAAAAAATTGGAAGATATATTAGTGGTATGGAATCTCGGTGTGAACAAAAAATCGATAATCACTACTGCTAAAGACGAAAAAGAAAAAGTGATTGTGTTCAATCACCGTGCAGCCTCGTATAAGGGGTATCCGAAGTTCATAGAATATATGAAGGATTATCGGAAAAAAAGACAGGATTTTACGGTATGGGTGCCTCAACTAAACGGCACTCCTGATGAATCTTGGATAGATAATACCAAAGTACCCAAGCACGAATACTATAAACGATTACAGAGCTGCACCGTCGGTATCCAAATGAGGCAGACTAATTACGGTTGGTCGGTAAGTGGTACGGATTGTATGATGAACGGTACACCTATGGTATGGCAGGAATCCGATTGTTATCATGAAATAGATCCAGACGGATTGTTTTTCAAGACAAAGAACGAGTTGTTCGAACTATTGGATAAATTATTGGATAATTTAGAATTCCGTAAATTAAATGAAGCTCGCAGTTTACACCGATCACATATACTTTCAGAAAACGAAGGAAAAATGATTGACAAACTTAACGAAAAATTAAAGAAATAATATGAAATTTTGGGATACTGGTATTGATACTTCTATATTCGATTTCGAACGGGAAAAAAAAACCCTAATCGATAATCTTGAATACCTGAATTCTATGGGTGTTGAGGAACAGACCTTATATAAGAAATATGTAGAGTTACAGACACCATCGAGTATTAATAGTAGATCTGATTTTGCTAGATATTATGATTGGCAATGGTCACCAACCGATATAAACAATAAAGAACTTACGATTAAGGAGATAAGTGCGTTGGATCCTTATATCGAAATCGTAGAACGGGATGATCAGTTGGTGAAATGGACTTCGGTACGTAAGATGATACATACTATGAGTTGGACTGCTAACCCAGGTCGTAACGTGAAGATTTTTGTAATCGATAGAACATCGGGTAAACTTTTGGGATTGATTTCCCTTGCTTCAGATGTAACGTCCATCGGTTGTAGGGATAGGTATATCGGTTGGGGTAAGGAAGATAAGTTTGAAAATGGTAAACTTAACAGTACCACTATCGCTTCAACGATTGTATGTACCCAACCTTTAGGATATAATTTTCTAGGTGGAAAATTGATAGCGATGATGTGTACTTCACCTGCGGTAAGGGAACATTGGAAAGAAAAATATGATGATATCCTTATAGGTGTAACCACTACGTCATTGTACGGCATACATTCACAATATAACGGAATACCACATTTTAAGACAGTTGGTGAAACCACGGGTCAAACTTCACAGAAACCTGATGATTTCATTTATAAACCATGGCATGATTGGTTGAAGCAAAATTATTATGAGGAATGGCATAAAGCTGTTAGTGCTACAGGCCCTAAGCAAAATATATTGAATCGTATCTATAAACATATAGATATGTCAAGTAAACAATTCCAACATGGGTTCAGACGAGGTGTATATTTTGCTCAAATGTACGATAATGGGAATGATTTTCTATGTTCCAAAATTGATGAAAGTGAATTGGTAATGAAACAGAAAATGGTAGATGGTGTTCCATATATCAATAATTGGTGGAAACGTCAGGCTACCAAACGGTATGTAAAATTACACGAACAGGGTAGATTGAAACCTGATTGTCTATATTATCACAATGCAGTTGGCTGTAGCTGGGAAGAAATGAAGAATAAATATTTAAAAGAAGTTGGACGTTAATATGGAGTTTTGGGATGCAGAAGATGATAGGGTAGATTTTAATTTTGATACCGAAAAAAAGTACTTGATGGAAAACATGGAGTATCTTATGAATATGTCCGTTGAGGAGCAGACCTTATATAAAAAGTGGGTGGAATTACAAGAACCCAATGTTATAAAGGAAAAGTATTCTTCGTACGCTGGATTATACGATTGGCAATGGAAACCGACTGATATCTATAATAAGGAACAAACTATCAAAGAGATAGAAGAACTTGAACCCGAAGTATGGATAGTAAAGGATGATTCCGAGGCCACACGTTGGGTTAAATCTCGGAAGATGATACACACAATGAGTTGGACTGCTAATCCAGGTCGTAATATGAAAGTATATGTTACCGATAAAAAATCCCATAAGTTATTAGGACAGATTTCGATTGCATCCGATGTGACTTCATTAGGGGTACGGGATAAATATATCGGTTGGTCAAAGGATAATAAATTTAAGGATGGTAAATTGAACCATACAGCTATCGCATCAACGATAGTTTGTACGCAACCATTGGGATATAACTTTTTAGGTGGGAAATTAATTGCTATGATGGCCACAACAGCTCCAATACGTGATTTTTGGGAAGAAAAGTACGGACAGAAATTAATCGCTCTTGGTACAACTTCTTTATATGGAATTCACTCGCAGTATAATGGAATTCCACATTATAAAACTCTTGGTGAATCCAAAGGACAGGTATCCGTAAAACCAGATGATTCATTTTATGATCCATGGCATCAATGGTTGAAGGAAAACCGAAGTGAGTGGTATCAAAAAAATATAACCGATGAACGATTACGAAATGGTGAATCTATGGGAATCGCTTCTGGACCTGTGAATGGTATCAAGCAAAAAATTCTTGGTAAGATATTCAAGGAAATTAATATAAACCCAAAGATATACAATCATGGGTTTAAACGCGGTATCTATTTAGCTCAAATGTATGATAACGGTAATGAATTTTTACGTTCCGAGATAGATGAATCAGAATTAAAATTGAAAAAGAAATTCGATGATAATGTTACATATATAACAAATTGGTGGAAACCAAAAGCGATTAGACGATATACCAAGTTGTTCGATGAAAATCGTATCAAACCAGAATGTTTGTTTTACTTAGATGCTATCGGAACTTCTTGGGAAATGGTAAAAGATAAATACTTAAATGAAGTTGGACGTTAAAAATAAACCTAAATGTTTTTAAAACGAAAATATAATGAAAGAATATATAAGTACGAACCGTGTTTAACTTTTTTGAAAAAATAATATGAAACGTTATCAAGAATGTAATTTTTTAGAGAAGATTTGGAGGACCAGGTGGTATTTGGTTCTACCGTTTATTTTCTTATATGAATATACTAAGTATTCGTATAAAACAAAAACATTTGATAAATATGGGGCTAATCTTATTTGGAGTATTAATGTTAGTATATTACAGTTAGATAAAATGAATTATTATTGGGAATCGGAAGAAGTTTTTAGTAGAATCAAAACCGTAATAGAAAAAAAATGATAGAACATCAAAAAATAATAGATAAACTCTATTTTGATTTATTTGGCCAACGGATAAATACATTAGATGTATTTGATGATAAATTTTGGGAAATATGAAATTAAAACAAGACTAAATGTTTTTTAAACGAAAAATTCAAAAAAAGTATATTACTACTATATAGATGGTGTCGATGTTGAAACCATATCTGCACTATTAGGAATACACCATGATGATGTAGATGAAATAATTGATTATTTAAACTATTTAATATAAAGATATGGCAGGAAACGACAACGTATCATACAGTGGATGGTATACGGCCCGTGAAGTATTTGAAATAGAAAACATAAAACAAAGGCATATAACTACTGTAACTCGTGGTTGGGTTAACAGATCCGGGAACGTGGTAACATTTGGGATGTGTAAATGATGAAAGAATATATAAATCATACAGGAGGTTGTGTCGGTGCGGATATGAGTTGGGAAACCCAAGGGATTGAATATGGTATATATTCTATATCATATTCATATAGAAACCATCACCAAAGTGGTAGAAATCAATACATCATGACCGTGGATGAATTGATGGAGGGATGGGAAAATGTACAAAAGGCAGGACAATCATTAAAACGGAATTTAAAGACAATTGAGTATAATCCGTATGTTAAAAACTTACTATCACGAAACTGGTTTCAAGTAAAACATTCAGATGCAATATTTGCCATAGGTACATTTGTGAATTCCAAATTAACAGAAGTAAGTGGTGGTACAGGTTGGGCAGTACAAATGGGAATTGATAATAATAAACCAGTATATGTTTTTGATCAAGAAATGAATAGTTGGTTTATGTACTTATATTCAGAATGTAAATTTACTAAGTGTTATTCGATACCTAAATTAACAGAAAATTTTGCAGGAATTGGTACACGCGGCCTAAATATTTTTGGAAAACAAGCAATAGAAGAAATATATAAACATAATTTTAAGAAATGACTTGCATAGTTGGAATAATAGATAAGGAATCCGCATTGGTGGTAATTCCGTCGGTGTATACTGGACAGATATATACATTAGAAAGGATGTAAAGGTATTTAGAGTAGGTGAATCACATGATAATTATGCATTAATCGGATGTGGTGAATCATATGCATTGGGTTCTTTATTCGAAACTCAATCAAATCTATCACCGAAACAGAGAATAATCAAATCGTTGTAATGTATATCCAAATTCAGTAATGGAGTAGCACCACCATTCATACTAGAAAAAATATAATTTAACAAAACTTTAACTTTTAGTATGTGGTAGAAAAGTATAGACCTCATACTTATAAGTATGATTATATACAAAGTAACAAATACTATAAGCAATAAAGTTTATATAGGACAAACAATTCAGACACTACCACAAAGACAATCGGTACATCGAAAAACAGCAAAGAATGGATCCGAAACTAATTTCCATAGAGCATTGAGAAAATACTCAAAACGCAATTGGAAATGGGAAGTATTGGAAACTGTAAAATCGGCTGAATTACTTAATGAACGAGAGATATTTCATATTAGAGAATATGATGCATATAAGTCAGGATATAATATGACCGAAGGTGGTGATGGGGGATTGACATATAAAAAGGGAACTGAATTATACGAACGTATCAAACATAAACTTGGTAAATGGGAGAATGGAAATCCGGGTGCAACACCAATTGCAATAAAAAAGAGATTAGAAACTTTCAAATCCGTAAATTGGCCAAGCGGTGAAACTCACGGTAACTATGGAACGCATCCTGAAAAACCATCTTTACGTGGCAGTGGTAATCCAATGTATGGTAAGACACCTACAAATGCTCGTAGAGTAGAGGTTGATGGAATTGTATATAAAAGTGTTGCTGATGCAGCTCGGAAACTGGATACCAATAATAATACGATTAGGAGAAGGTGCTTAAATGAAGAATTAACAAATTATAAATATAAATAGAATATGGGGTTTTTTGAAGAAAAGAAATCAGTAAAAAAAGTAAGTAATTCACTTTGGTGTGAACAGTATAGACCAACAAATTTAGAAGAATATGTTGGTAATACACATCTAAAGGAAAAGATTCAGGGGTATTTGGAATCGGGTGATATTCCACATTTATTGTTATTTGGTAAAGCTGGCACCGGCAAAACTACATTAGCTCGATTGATAGTAAACACAATAGAATGTGATCACATAATCATAAATGCATCCGATGAAAACAACGTGGACACGGTAAGAACCAAGGTCAAGGGATTTGCATCAACCGTGGGGTTTAAGGATAAGAAAGTTATTATATTGGATGAGTGTCTAGATGAAAATACATTGGTTTCGGTTATGCGGAATGGTAATGAAGTTAAACTTCCAATTAAAAGTTTAGATGATAAAAATGATTTAGTAAAATCGTGGAATGTGGATAAGAGTCAAATCCAATGGCGACCTTTTTATCATTGGAATGTGGGTGTTAGGGATGTCTATGAAATTGAACTTGAAAATGGAGAAATAGTGGTATGTACCGAAGAACACAAATGGTATGTATTGGATAAGAATGATAATCTGATAGTAGTAAAAACTAAAGATTTACATAAATATAATTATATTTTATCCCCACAATAGGATAAAAAAATACAATTAAATAAGTTATATGATGGAGTTAAAAAAAATTAAAATCAATTCAATAAATAAGTTAACCGAACAACGTAGCGTCTACGATATATCGGTTGAAGGTAATCATAATTTTTTCATTGGAAAAACGGAAACACTAACACACAATTGTGACTATTTAACCCCAAATGCTCAAGCTATAATGCGTAATCTAATGGAAACGTTCTCACATCACTGTAGGTTCATCCTAACGTGTAATTACGTGGAAAAGGTTATACCACCCATTCAATCCCGATGTCAGACGTTCCAGATAGTACCACCGACCAAGAAGGATGTAGCAGTTCAAGTCGCGAGGATACTTGGGTTGGAGAGTATTACATACGAACCGCAAAATATTGTAACAATAGTAGATTCAGCTTATCCGGATATTCGTAAGATTATCAACACTGCTCAAATGAATTCTAGTAAAGGTACACTAAAGTTGGATAAAACTAATATCATAGATTCGGATATACGGACCAAGATTGTAGAAATATTACAATCTAAGGATGATAAACGAAACAAATATATGAATTCAAGGAAGGCTATTGCTGATTCACGGATGCAGGATTTTACCGAACTGTACACGTATTTATATGAGAAAGTAGATGATTATGCGGATGGAAATACATCATCGGTAATCTTGTTATTAGCAGAAGGACAATATAAGGATGCAATGGTCGTGGATCGCGAAATCGTTTTTATGGCCACTTTGGTAAATATAATCGGAGTTGTATCGTAATTAATTAGGAATTCTCATTTAAAATTTGTATATTACAATGATGGAAGCAAACGTAACAAAACGCACCGATGATTATATCTTAATCTTTTGGGAAGATGATTGGGAATTCGGTAACATTAAAATAGAACGAGATGGAAATGGTATGAAAGTAGATTCGGAGTGCATTGGATTTGATAAATTTTTGAAAGTGATGCGAAATATAAATTAATACAACTATACAAAATCAAACTATAGAAATGAGTACCAAGGAGAGTATTTTAAAAAAATTCGAAGGACTAAAGGGTCAATTTGTAATTATATCAAACTGGAAAATTGAAAGATTAGTTGCTGTTGCAGAGGATTTGGACGATTATTATTATATTACATATAATGGGTCGAAGTTAAATTTTCAAACTTGTTTATGTAAGTTAGTCCAATTAAAGGGAAAACTTGATGAAAGAGATTATAATGAATTTGAGCGATTATCAAGGTTAAACCATTATGATAAATTAATACGTACTGAAACATATCGGTGCTATCATAGTGAACTTGGACAACCATTACCAACACTAGATGAATATAAACAATCACTAATATCAACTTGGGATGTAAATGATAAATTATTAACTGAAATTATTTTTGATGATGAATAACATTCTACAACGAGAGTTGTTGACATAAATAAATAAAATGAATTTATATAAATTGGATAGTAAAGGTAAATTACGAATTTTAATCATAACTGCTGAAAGCGGTAATTTAATTCAAGAATCCGGACTTTACGATGGAAAACACGTAATTCATAGTAAATTATGTAAACCAAAGAACATAGGTAAATCAAATGAAACCACGGAAATTACACAAGCGGAATGTGAGTTAGATGCATTGGTCATTAAAAAATTACGTGAGGGGTATTCATCTACCATAGATGGTGCAAGGAATACCATAACGATTTTACCCCAACTAGCAAAGGACTTTTTCAAGGAATATAAAAAAGTGGATTGGAATGATGCATATGTCCAACCAAAATTGGATGGCATGAGAGCATTGGGTAAGAGTGGTACATTGACATCGAGGACAAATTCAGTGATTACTACATTATCACATATTGAAAATTCCATAACTAACGAGGTTCAGTTTATTGATGGTGAATTATATGCACATGGGTTATCATTCCAAGAAAATATGAAAATCATTAAAAAATACAGAAAGGGTTTAACAGAAAATGTAAAGTTCCATGTATATGATATGATTTCAGATAAACCATTTATCGAAAGATACGAGGGATTAAAGGAAATCGTTGCAGGTTTACCACATATCGAACTAGTACCAACTTTCAAAATCAACAATATAGGGGAGTTGGAAGATAAATACATAGAAATGATGCAGAACGGATATGAGGGTGTTATGTTACGTTGGGGAAGTTCCGGGTATCAAATCAACTCTAGAAGTTCTAATTTACTTAAATACAAGAAATTTTTCGATATTGCGTTACCTATTGTAGATATCACCCCGAACGATGCAACACCGACACACGGTACTGTTTGGGTCGAGTATAATGGTCAAATTACAAAAACAGGAGCTAAGTTATCCCATAAAGACCGCGAAGAATTATTAATCAATAAGGATGAATATATAGGAAAAACCGCGGAAATTCGGTATTTTGAAGAAACGGATGAAGGTTTAATGAGATTCCCTGTATTTTATGGAGTTAGATTGGATAAATAAGACAACAAAACAAATAGAATTATGTCTAAAATATTAGGAAAAGATGGAATGGGAAATCCAGTAAAACCCAAAACAGCGTTAGAACAATCTACACCAATGGAATGTACTAATTGCAGTAATGATGTTTATATACCTGCGATTAAAATGAGAAGATTATCAAAGCTTTTAAGTGGTAAACTGAAAGATGATATTATTCCTATTGAAGTATATTGTTGTTCGAATTGTGGTGAACTAAACGAGGAATTATATCCGGAGGAATTGAAATCTTTATTATTATAGTATGAGATTAATATTAGGTGATAGTGCAATAAAATTAAGAGAATTGGATGATAATTCCGTAGATAGTATCGTGACTTGTTGGGACACAATGTGTTTTTGATTATTTCCTTATATTTATACATAAAATAAATAATCAAAGAATAACTTTATGGATAAACGAAAATTAAAAAATAGCAGTTGGGATAATTTAATAAAAGGGCCAGATGTGATGAAGAAAATCTCAATTAGTAATCAGTTATATAATACTTGTTTGAATTGCAATGAGAAAATCAAAGTATATCCATCAACACAATCCATAAGAAAATTTTGCAATCAAGATTGTAAAAATAAAGGACAATCCAAAGGATTAACCGCACCAATGCGAAAAGGAACAGGTGTTGATATAGTGACAAAGAATCTTAAAGGAAAATATTATAAATATAGAAAAAAAGATAAAGTATTAGATTATTCGGTAAGTGAGTTTATAGATAGAATATATAATGGTCATTGTGAGTATTGTGGTAGTACTGAACATCAAACACTTGGACTTGATAGAATTGACAATGATATGCCACATTTATTAAATAATACTAATGTTTGTTGTGAATTATGTAATACAACACGAGGTCATAGATTTGATGTAATTCAAATGAAAAGAATTGGGAAACTCATAAAATCTTTTAATATGAATGGTTGGCGGGTTATGAATGAAAAATCTTTATTAAAAATGAAAGAATCAATAAATAATAAAATACTAGATTAGAAGTTAAACCAGAAGTAGTAAAAACTTTGAATAAATTTTTTGGATAATTATGAGTAATACGACAAAAGAAACCGCTACTTTGTTTTCACACATCAAACAAATAACTGGTGTACAGGACCCCAAATATTGGGATAATTTGGATGATGCATCTAAACGAACGTGGAGTAACTATATGGTGCATAGATTTTTATCAATGGAACCTGATTGGTTAGAAACTATATCAGATTTACAACCTTACACGGAAATATTAGAACCAAGAGAACTTTATCTTGTATATATTGGTATTCTGCCGAAATCAAGAAAGTTCTTAAAGTATGTTAAGGGTAAGAAAGAAGATAAGCATGAAAAGTGGTTGGTGGAATTAATAAAACAGGATTATCAGTGTTCACTAAAGGAATCCACGGATTATTTGGATATTTTATATGCTACCAAAAAAGGAAAGGAACATATAAAGTATATTTGTGAAAAATATGGCACGGATCCCAAAGTTATTGTTAAACTTCGACTTGGTAAATAATCAAAATAAACAGGACAGGGGCCAAAATTTTTGTTAAATTTTAAGATTTATAATTAGGATACTCCGATTTGATTTTGTATATTTACTACATAGTAACTAATAAAAGCTAAATGAATAAGTTATGCGTATATTAAAAATATTATCTAATAGGTATTTTGCACAGGAATTAGAAGATGATGATGTCAAAAAATTCAAGGTGATGATTAAACACATCAACGGAAAGGATACCGAGTTTTCCGTTACTTCCGATGGGATGGAATTTATTATATCAAATGATAAGACACATTATGATTTACTCATCAACGATACTGGTATTCAGTTGGTAAATACAAAAGATATAATTGATATCCACGTTTCGGATAGAATTAAACAAAAAGTACTGAATCGTGTTCAGAGCAACATAAACAAAGAAAGACGTGCACGGATACAGAAGATACTATCACGTAAAGAAAACACCTTGGATAACATATTATCCAAAATGAACTAAAAGAAAACACATTGGATAACATATTATCTAAAATGAACCGACCTCTACTTTGTAGGGGTAGTCTTGTATCCGATATTCTCGCGTAAGTATGTTAAACTTTAACATATTAAATTAGGAATTGTAAAATTTATTTTGTAGATTAGTGAGATAATAAGAAAAAAGATATAAATTATGACACAGAATGATTTGATTGAAATAGGATTTAAATTATGTGGGGTAGAAGATGACGACCCATATTACAAATTAACATACAGGCCTCCTTTTAACTTTTGCATAAGTAGTTTAAGCGGTGTATTAGAAGAGGGTAGTTTTTGGCTTTATGGAAACGACAAACGCTACTCGGATAAAAACGAATTAAAAGAAGTGATAAATATATTGGGTAATGAGTTTTATAATTTTACCTAACACATTGAATGAATTATTATACTAATTTAAAAAATATAAAAATGGATATAGAACAAATGACCGATAAGGAAAAAACGGAATTACATATAGATTATGTCAATGAGAGTTATTTAGTTTTTACTGGTAGGTTGAAAACACTGGAGATAAATAAATATGATGATGGTGATGTAGAATTAAATTTGGATGATGGTAGGGAACGAATTACATATGTATTTAACAAAAATCAAATAGAATTCCTATCGAAATGGTTGGGTAATTCCCATTAACGATTGTGTAACCACAATTCATCATAACCTACTCTTAAACTTTAACATATTAAATTAGGAATTGTAAAATCATTTTTGTACTTTAGTAGGGTAATAAGAAAAGAGATAGAAATTATGAGAAATTATTTTGAAGAAATAAAGAAATTTTATGGGTATGTATGGGAGTTCTATAACTTAGAAAGTGGTATATATCCAATCGCTACCGATGAAAAAATTCAAGAATCGGTAAATATATATTTGGAATCAAAACCCTTGGGTGAGATTCATTTCGATTCATTCGATAGGGAATCGGTTCGTATGATAATAGAACCGAGTTATTCAATGTTCTTATCTTAAACATAAAATTACAAAATCATGACACAGATCGATGCAATGAATTTTTACATAGTAGGAATGTCCTACTTTATTTTAATGGTGTTAGCATACGTAGTATACAACTATATTAGTGCAGTAATTAACGAACGTAGAACTTTTAAAAATAGAAAACCATGAAACAACAATCACAATCAGAAACACTAGAATATTGGTTTACAATTGGAATGGGTAAGGGATTATCATTTGAAGATGCTGTGTTGTACGCAGAAAAAAATGTTAAAATTTAACATTTTATATTAGGAATTGTAAAATCAATTTCGTACTTTAGTACGGTAATAAGACAGGGATAGAAATTATGAAAACTGTAAAAGAAATCAGAAATACACACGCTGACAGATTTGATATGGGTAATACTAGTAGTAGTTTTTACGAGTTAATCGACAAATTGGAGGAACATGCTAAACTCAAAGACCCACGATTGGGGAGGTGGGATATAGATACCTATTATAATATTGCGTTCGCTTGGATGGGAAAGGACAAGGAACTGAAACAGAAAGTCGATAGTCTTGATTTTGGAAAGTAATCCCAAATCGGCGATTTAATCACGGAATTTAGTAAATGAATAATTAATAATTAAGCAAAATAGTTTTAAAAGAACCGTAACACGGTTAAACTTTGAATTATGACAGAAGAAAATAAAAATACAGAACAATGAAAATAAGCAAAGCACTTAAAAAAACATTTAACGCTAATGTTAAAATACTTACTAAAAATGCTATTAAAACCATAAAGTTAGCGTGTAATGATGGAAGTTACACTGCGGAAGTGGAATTTCTTGAAGATGACTTAAAAATCAGACCAACCTTTAAGATTAACCAACAGCTTGTAAGTAACCTACAAAAATTAGGCTATAGAATAGGAAGCCATAACAAATCCTTGCAAGGATTTGTTAATGTTTTTTGGGATGAACCAGATCTTAATAAAGAAGATTTTACAAACTCTTAATTGGATATAACGGACGTCAATATGAAGTGGTTGTTTTTCACAACTGATTTATATCGTGTGTTGTACACATTCCGGATTTAGTAAAAGGACAAATTTACAATAACATTTTAGATAAAGATATTCCTTTAATGTTTGCAGGTAAAAAACACACAAAAAACGAAATGGGATATTTTTCTACCTTAGCACAGTTTATTCCTGTAAAAACAGAAAAAAATAAAAATTGGTTTAATTCTATCGAAGTTTATAACAAAAACTTTGATAACGATAACGGAAATAAATACATAACTCAATAATGGAACTATCAGAAATAGTAGAGCAAATATTAAAAATTACAAATGAATCTCCTCATAGCCACTTAGATATGGATAGCACAGAATCTGGCGAAATATGGAAAATTTTAAATAAAGAACTGATCCAGACCGGGAAGTTTACCGTTGGTGATACAGCACCAACGTCAAAGTTTACCGTTGGTGATACAGCACCAACGTCAAAGTTTGCCGTTGGTGCTGAAGTTGAAATACATGAATGTATTCACGGACACGAATTTGAATTTGGTGAAAAAGTTATTTTAATAGAAAGGGATGAGGATATGTGGTGTTCTATAAATGAGAAAGGTGTACGGTGGTTTATAGGCGAAGATGAGGCAAATGTTTGCTGACCCCTGGGTATGTTCAGAAAATTTAACGATTAAATAAAATTAAATTATGAATATAAGAAAAGTTAAACAATTGATTAAAATTGCAAGAGAATATAAAATGTATCCATTGGTAAAATATTATGAATTGAAAATAGAACTCATCCGAATTACCGATGAGTTGATTGAATGCAAAAAAACTAAAGTTGGAACATACCAAGATTCTGCAGAAGGATATTTTACAAAATATTAAATTAGGAAAATCCTTAACATTTATTATTTGGTAATATCAATTAAATTTTATAAATTAGTAAGGTAATAAAAAGTAGTAATTATGAACACATTATATTTAATAAGAGGACTTCCGGGAACCGGTAAATCTACATTAGCAAAAACACTGGTCGGCGAGGATGGTAGAAACTATGAGGCCGACATGTATTTTATTGATGAAAAAACAGGTGAATATAAATTTGATGTTAATAAGTTAGGGGCCGCACATAAATGGTGTGAATACATTACAGGATATACGATGAGTTTCGGTGTACGTGATGTGGTTGTATCGAACACACTTACTACGGAAAAAGAAATGAAACCATATTTGGAATTGGCGAAATCTTATGGATATAAAGTTGTATCTTTAGTAGTTGAAAACATTCACAATGGTAAATCCATCCATAACGTACCCGATGAAACTATCGAAAAAATGAGGAAACGATTTACAATCCGAATATAATTATGAATAAATATAGAATAATTAGAACCGATGAATACGATAAACATGGATTTAATAAAGGATCCATATTTAGGATTCAACGAAAATTCATACTATTTGGATTTGAGTTTTGGATTTACGTTATAGATAAAACTACTAATATACTATTCGAACCAATTACACCAAAAATCTATTTTACTACATTACATCTAGCACAAGATTTCATAGAAACGGTATTGGTACAAAATAAACCGTATAATACATCAACCAACGAAATTATAGAATCATAATGGATTCATATATAGAGAATGAAATAATATTAGATATAACAATAGATGGATATAAATAAACTTAGGGCACTCAATGTTAGCATGATGATAATTTTCCTTGTGGCTAAATTAACAACCACGCGGCATTTCGGTTGGGATTTCTCATTGGATATATTAATTATTTGTATGGTCGGTATATTAATAGAAAATTATTTACAAGAATTAGGAGATGAGTAAAGATTATAAAGTAATCGAGGTTGATTTTATAAAAATAAATAAAAATCAAGAAGATGGATAGTGATAAAGAAAAAATGATGGAGGATTTGGTTGAACTTCTCAACGGTTATATGGAAAAATCGGTGCAATTGGATAATCAATACGTTGTTGGGTATTACAGAGTTAAGGATGATGAATTATTAGGCTACCACCAATCTTCTTTTTGTGAAATTACCAACGAGATATTGCGGGGAAAACGATATACTGCTGATAACCCATATGCACAAATACAAACAATCAGTGATAATTTAAAGTACATATTGGAATGCACGGAATCGAATCCTGGATTTATGTCCATGGGTAATGTAATACGTAAAAAATATTTTGATGGGTACACACATGAAGAACTGTATCTTCAAGTGGTTCACCTTACAGATGGTACACCGACACATCCAATAAAATTTACATATAAAAGTTAGGATATGTGGATTATTATTCGTACATTAGTATTCTAATAAAAAGGTAATGGACATTAAACAAATTATAGGATTCGCGAATAAGTATTATACTCTATGGGATTATTCTACGGAGAAAAATTATGTTACTAATTCAAGTGGTAATTCACAGGTATCATCAGTTTATCATAAATTTCAATATCTTAAAAACATTTCATTTGATCTTGATAAAGTTAAATCTTTATATCCGAACGTTGAAATCGATGATAGTTTACGTGGTATGAGTTCATCATTCATTCGAACTGAAAAAATAAATGTTCCCGAAAATGTTATTCCATTTGGTAAATATTATGGATCCATTATCGATGATATCCTAAAATCAGATTTTAAATATTGTTTATGGTTGGTTGATAACTCAAATCATGAGTGTGTCGGGTATATAAAGAATAATCCAATTTATATTTCTTACATAGAATCTCTTCTTTCCGCGGATCGGGAAATCTTAAATAATTCAAATCTACTTAAAGTTGGGGATGTTGTAGATGTGGAGTTTCTTACAAATGGTTATAATTCGAATGAAGATTATACCGAATGTTTTACCGCCGGCCGGTATGGTGATATTCGGTTATCCATTAGGTGTAATGGGGTTAGAAGGGTAGATGGAATGTATCCATATTTAATGCCAATGGTTGATGGTAAAGCACAGAGAACAAAAAATAAAACAATCAAAGTAACTATTTCAGAAAACAGTAGAACCTACATCAGTGATGGGGAGGTTGTACAGGATATAGCAATATTATAAAATGGTAAACAACAAAGAACAAATTATAAAATTATTGGAGTTTGAAACTAAAGATGATTTTTACTATCTTCAAGTTCTTCAACGAAAAAAAGAAAATCCTGAAATCGGCAGTAAATCATATTTGGTAAAATCATATCAGATTACATCAATTAAAAATATGGAACGAAAGATGTCTGAAATTATAAATCTATGTGAATTTCATAATGCAAGGGCATACATTAATTTAAATCGTAGAAGTTTTAGAAAAGTTGCATTTGAACTAAATCTTAAAATTGCAAATCAATTTAAGAACCAGGATTATTTATCGGTACGTAAATCATATGATTCGGTATGTGGTACATCCGAGGGTATGAATCAAAAAAACAGAAGATGGGTGGTTGATATAGATACTCATGATGTTGAAACAATCAAAGAAATATCAGAATTTATTAATTCAATTCAACCAGTATCAAGGGATGGTGATGCGACAAGAATCATTTGTTCATTAAAAACCCTAAACGGTATTCACTTGATTACCAACTCATTCCGGCTAGATACATTCAAACAGAAGTATCCGGATGTAGACGTTCAACGTAATAATCCCACTTTGTTATACATAAGTTAGTAAATTTAAAAATAATTCACATATTAGAGTATGAAAATAATTAAAGATAAAACGCATAATGTATGGTTCTTTTCAGATCCCCATTATTCTCACAAGAACATCGTGGCAGGTGTAACCGAATGGGATAAAAGTAGAGCAAATAATAGTACACGGAAGTTTGATACTATTAAACAAATGAATAGGACAATTGTTGACAACATCAATGAAGTTGTTATGCAAAAGGATACCTTAATTTGTTTGGGTGATTGGTCATTCGGTGGGATAGAGGAAATATGGAATTTTAGACAACAGATAATCTGCGAGAAAATTATATTGGTACTTGGTAATCATGATCATCATATCAGAGATAACAAAGTTCTACCCAACGTACACCAACATAGAGATTATGAAGGAGTACTCATCAATGGAAAAAATACAAATAGCTATGGTGATTCTCGGGATGATATGTTCGGTGTACATGCACATGACCTATTCGAATGGGTCGGGGATTACTTGGATTTGACCATCGTGGATAACACGGGTTCTAATTTAGTATCAAAGAACAGAATAAGTATGGTCTGTACACATTATCCAATGGCAAGTTGGGATAGATTGGGTAAGGGAAATATCCACCTACATGGACATATCCACACATCAAAACAATTCATAATTCCTAAGATTGGAAAAATGATGGATGTTGGTATGGATGGAAACGATATGAAACCTTGGTCACTCGATGACGTCGTAAAACTAATGGGGAGACAAAAAATAGGTGGATTACTACAACATGGAGGTGATCACCACATTGACAAAGATACTCATTAAATTATTTATTGTGAAAAAAACATGGAACGTAATAAATATTTTAATGGATTATCTTTACTAAAACTTAATAAATAATAATCATGAAACCAAAAAAATTCAAAGAAGCAACAGTAGAACTAAAAAAACCAGACTCGATGACGGATGATGAATGTGGTAGTTTATTTATACATCAATCCAAAACTGGAGAATGTATTTCATTATGGAATACAACGTTTTGGGAACGATTAAAGTTTCTTTTTCATGGTAATCTATGGATAGGTGTGTTAAGTGGTAAAACTCAACCACCTATATGGTTGGACATGACAGAAACTGTATTTATAGATGAAAAATAATATGTGTAGTGATATAGAAATATTTGGAAAGTGGGCAGAACTAGAAGCTTTAAAGATTATTTCACAGAACTTATCTATTACTGAAATGAATCCTAGTGTTTGTAAGTATTCACCCATCGATGCGATTGTATTACAAGATAACAAATTGTACCCCATACAGATAAAAACACGATCACCCCGAGCACTGTACCGTGATATATCTTTGCCATTAAAACAATGGAAAAATTATCAAGATATTGCAGAAAAGAATACCACATATGAGTGCTTCTTAATATGTGATATGTATAACCCGCAACATGATATCGATTATAAGATGTACTCGTTCGATGTTGGTACGGTCAAATACACAAATGGAGGTTTCAGTAGTAAGGACGGACGGGAATGTGTATTCATTAAGTTAAGGGACATGAAGGAGTACAATTGTTTTACAAGTGAGTTCCAACAAGAACTGGAACTAAAACATATAGAATTAATACGGCCAGGTATACCTCGGAGAAATTTACAATTTTATAAAAATAAATTCCAATAACATGAAACAATACATAAATATTTTTCTTACCGTCTGTTCTATACTTTCACTTCTATTATCGGTAATCGAAACCTTTGCAGGTAGAATAGATGAATCTATATTATTTTTAATATGGTCGATTTATTTAAGATAGCTATCCCAAAATTAGGATAATCTAAATAAAAGTTGTATATTAGTACAATAATAAAAATTATCCCTAAAAAATGTATTACGGATGTGATGATGATGGAATATACACATCACGTGGAAGTACGTAAAAAAGATAATGAAGGATTAGCAAATCCCGACGTGGTGAAGGTTCGAATCTTCATCGGCCACACTACAGTCAATGGTAGGAAAGAGGTGTTCAATGGAGTAATCGCGGGAATGAAACGGTTTATAATAGAACCACCACAGGGATTGGATAATTCAATACTAAAGGGTATGGTTTCACAAGAACAGCACGGGTACTTTACGGTGTCTCATTTGAATAAATTACTTAGAATTAGTAATCAGTATGATATTAATTTATGTATCCCTAAGATTTGGAAAACCTTAATTACCGAATACACAAGTTTATAAGAATGGATTTAAAAAAATTAGAACAATATTATAACGATGGGTGGTTGATAAAACAAACACACCCCACTCTTCCGTTGACTATTTGGAACTATTCTCAAACCACGCAATTCGAACGAAACTGGGATGAGGTAACACTCGCGTGCAGGGGACTAGTAACAGATGATAATACTGGAAACGTGGTAGCAAGACCTTTTAGGAAATTCTTTAACATAGAGGAATCTAAACATACACCTACAAAAGAATATTCAGTATTTTCAAAAATGGATGGTTCGTTGGGTATTTGTTTTTTCTATAATAATGAATGGATATTTGCATCCAGGGGTTCATTTACTTCCGATCAAGCAATAAAGGGAAAGGAATTATTAAACAAATATGATATGGAGTTGTTATCTACTGGATATACTTACTTATTTGAGATAATATTCGAATCGAACCGAATCGTGGTGTCATATGATTATGAAGATGTCGTCTTACTTGGATGTATAGAAATTACCGATGGAACTGAAATTGATATTCATACTAATTATTATAAGGATAACTTTAACGTAGTTAAAAAATTAAGTACTAACTTAGATTTTGTTTCACTCAAAAATTTAGATTTACCGAATGAAGAGGGATTTGTAATTCATTTTTCCAATGGTCATAGGGTAAAAATAAAATTTGAAGAATATTGCAGGTTGCACAGGATCATGACTGAAGCATCAACCACTGCAATATGGGATATTTTGAGAAATGACGATTCAATGGAAGAATTTCTAAAGGAAGTTCCGGATGAATTTTATGTAAAAATCAAAGACTTCAAAGATTCATTGGAAGATGAATATTGGGAAATCGCTGATAGGGTTAAAGGGATGTTCTCTATAATCTATAAAGATGGAATGACTCCAAGGGATTTTTCAAAAGAAGTTAGATATATCCCACAACCATATGTTACTTTATTATGGTGCCAGTTCAATATGAAAATGAGTGGATATTCGGAATGTATCTGGAGTAGTATTAAACCTGAATATAGAAAATTATAAATTATGGCAGTGATCAGTATAGATTATAATGAACCGAACGTAAATGAATATCTGGCCGTAAAATTATCCAATCCAGAAGGATCAGCTGGTAGTTGGAATTCTGGTGATTTCGTAAAGGATTGGTATGATTGCATGAAGTTTATACTTACGGGCAAAATAGGTGAATATTTTTTTGTAATTCATTCGTCTAGTGTAGATCATTTTATAATGGATGATATATCTGATAAATACGAAAGCTGTTGGTTGGTGACAAGTAAAGATCCCGTAGAATTTGTGAAGAAACATTCAGGAGAAGGAATCGAGTTCTTCGTTAATAAAGGATGGAGCGGAACTTGGGAAGAATTTAAAGATAAATACGAAAACTAAGAATATGAAAGCACAACAAGCACAAGATATAACAAATACCATCAATGACCGTTTAGATACTGATAATTATAAACATATTATTGAAAAAATAACAAGTTCTGCTAGTTCGGGTAATTATACCGTGGGTATCACGAGTATACGAGAAAATACAATAGCAGCATTAAAGAAAGATGGATATAAAGTAATAGTGGATCCGGATCCTCGGGACTATGGTTATACGATATCATGGAAATAAATCTTAAATTTTAACAGTTAGAATTTGGTAGTTCAGTTAATTATTTGTATATTAGAGTATTGATAAAAAATGGGTTATGTGAATATCCCGAAAATAAAGATTAATTATGAAAACTAGATTAAAATATTTGTTAATATCGATTGTATCCTTCATAGGAGCCATTGCCATTTCTTCATATCAACTAATTACAGATACACCATTTGATTCGGTATATTATTTACAAGTAGTTCTATTGGTTATAGGTTGGATATTCTTAATTAAAATGAAACCAATAAAATCGATAAAGTAAAAAAAGAAATAACACGTAGAAAATGAATGAACTATATGTAGAATCGATACACCGTAATGCAATACAGGGTGATACCTCTTTTACGGAAACGGGATTTTGGGGAAGTACTCCATCATACTCACAAGCGGAAGTCCGAAAGATTTGGTTCGATGGTATCAAATCAGGTATACGGACTGGGTTACATAAAGCCAGTTTACCCAGCCAGAAAATAGAACTCACATCAAGTATAAAGAATAATAATCAACGTGAATTTATAGAGAAATTCTACGAATTATGTGAAAATCACAATTGTGCGATAGTATTCCATCCAGAACATGGTATGGTTATATCGGATTTGAACAAAAATATATAGAAAATGGAAAGAAAACTTGCAACATTAAGAATAGTATCAAAGTTAGAACCAATTGAGGGAGCTGATAGGATTGAACTTGCAACCGTAGATGGTTGGAAAGTTGTAGTTGCAAAGGATGTAGGTCATAAAGTAGGTGATATGGTTGTTTATTGTGAAATAGATTCATTTCTGCCGATTAGACCAGAATATGAGTTTCTACGTAAAACCTCATTCAAAAAAATGGGGGATTTCGAAGGATTCAGATTAAAAACTACAAAGTTCCGCGGCACAATCTCCAATGGATTGATATTACCATTGCATGCATTAGAGAATGATAATAAAATGAAAATCGGAGTTTCAAGACAACCACATGGTGATCAATTACAATTGGGGCCGTATGATGATGCATTTATAATAGAAGTGGGGGCTGATGTAACAGAGTTATTAGGTATCGTTAAATACGACCCACCGATGCCTGCATGCCTAAATGCGGTTGCAAAGGGGTATTTTCCTGGGTTCATCCCAAAAAGTGATGAAATCAGATGCCAAAATTTTACTGCATCCGAATACGAATCATTGAGGGAAAAGGAATATTATGTTGCGGAAAAGTTGGATGGAAGTTCAGTAACCTTTTTCTTGCATGATAACGAATTCGGTGTATGTTCACGAAATTTAGAATTAATAGAGGATGATACTAATTCAATTTGGAAAGTTGCAAGGGAACTGAAAATTGAAGAAAAATTAAGAGGATGTGGTATACCCGGAATCATGATACAGGGTGAAATAATCGGTGAGGGAATCCAGAAAAATTCATATAAGATAAAGGGGCAGACTGTTAAGTTCTTCACCGCGTATAACATTGGGAATCGTTCTCGTTATAAATTCAATAGATTTGAAGAAATTATCAGAGATTTGGGATTAGAAACTGTACCCATATTATCACAAAATATAAAATTACCTGATAATATTGAGGATTTGGTTAAAAGTGCAGACGGTAAATCAATATTGAATAAAAATACAAACCGTGAGGGATTGGTATATCGTAGTTTAGATGGTGAAATTTCATTTAAATGCATAGGAAATGAATTTTTAATTAAAGAAACGGATTAAATTATGATGGATACATACATTTATAACGACACACGTAGGTCCGTGGAAAAAAAAATGCAAGAAACTATATAAAAAAGGATTCTTCGATAGATTTTGGAATAAAGAAGTTGATCCTATAATGAAAATGAGGTTTAGTAAAATACAAGATTGGTTAAATGAGTAGAAGAGAAATAAAACTAACATATGAAAGAATGGGCCACGTAAGGGAAATGTTGGCTCGGTGCTTACATACTGGAACTACCGAATTCCTATTACGTATATATGAAACCGGATGTTACACAAGTGATGATCGAAGCCGATTAAATATAATCGTGGAGAAATTTAATAAAGAGAATGATTAAGATGGAAGAAGAAACTAAATTATTAATAGAACAATGTTATGTATTAGCAGAGGATTTCGAAGATTTTTATGGAATGATTAAAAACCTATTAAAATGAGTAAACTTTAACAAAAATTTAACAAAATATACACACTATATTTGGAACACCAACATATTTATATGTATGGTAATATACAAGACAACAAATTTAATCAATGGCAAAATCTACGTTGGTAAGGATACAAAAAACAAACCAAGTTATATTGGTTCTGGAAAGATATTAAAACAGGCCATAAAAAAACACGGTAAAGAAAACTTTAAGAAAGAAATACTGGAATATTGTAATGATATGGTAGAATTGGAACAACGTGAGATATACTGGATATCCAAATTGAATTCAATATCCAATGGATACAATATAACAGAGGGAGGGACAGGTGGTGATACGTGGACTAATAATGATATATCTACACATTGGAATACCGGAAAGACTCCGTGGAACAAAGGTATTCCAATATCAGATGAAATGAAATCTCGGATCAGTGAAACTAAAAAAGGAAACTCAAAGTCCAATTCGGGATCATATAAAAAAGGCAAGGAAAATCGTCATTTCGGAAAAAAACAAAAAGATAGTACTGTAAATAAACGTGTTAACACTAGAAGAAAAAATGGGTCGTATGTGGGTATAGGTATATTCAAACCAAAAGGAGTAAGACACATTACAGATAATATAGAATTCAATTCAATAAAAGAAGCAGCAGAACATTACGGTATCACTAGAGATAGAGTGGGATATAGTTGTAGAACAGAATGGAAAAATGGTAAATTCAGATTTATATGATCGAAGAAATAAAAAAAAGAAATAAAGTAGTTAGTTTTTCACAATATACAATGTTTAGTTCTTGTAAGAAAAAATATAAGTTAAGGTATATTGATAAATTAGCTAAAGGTAGTGGTAATGTGCATAGTGTTTTCGGAACTGCTATACACGAAACTATACAAAGTTTCCTAAAGGTAATGTACGGTGAAAGTAAGAAAGCCGCTTTGAATATCAATCTGGATTCTTTATTGTATGAGAATTTAATAATAGCATTTCAAACCGACCAAAAAAAAATGGATGGTGCACTGCCGTGTACCAAGGAAGAACTTATAGAATTCTACGAGGACGGTCAAAATATACTACAGTATTTTACAGGTAAATTAAATAAGTTCTACCCGAAACAGGGATATGAATTAGTTGCCATAGAATATAGAATCGAGGAAGAATTAAAACCTGGAGTTATATTCTGGGGATTCATAGATGTGGTATTACGTGATAATATTTCAGGCAAGATAATAGTAATCGATTTAAAAACATCCACCAAAGGCTGGGGTTCATATAAGAAGAACGATAAAATCGGTACATCACAAGTACTGTTATACAAAAAACTATATTCTGAAAAGGAGGATATTCCACTTAATGATATAAGTGTGGAGTATCAGATTATGAAACGTAAGTTACCTCAAAATTCAGAATGGCCGATTCCAAGAATTTCCAAGTTCGTACCCGCTAACGGAAAACCATCGGTAAACAAAGCATGGAATTCATTTATGGAATTCGTAGATTATGTATTCGATGGAGAAGGTAACTACCGTACAGAAAATTTATTTGAAGCAAGCCCTTCCAAACTTTGTGATTGGTGTTTTTTCAAAACTTCTGGACATTGTGATTCATGGAGATAATCGATCAAATAAAAATATATGGATATAATAGAACTAGAAAAAAAAAGAATGGAACGGTCATTAAAAACATTCCCCCATGCTACCCCACGTGGTTCATTGGAAAGGGCTAAAGAAGAGATTAAGGAAATTCAAGAATATATTGACAATGGGGTAAAAGACCCATATGAATATCTCGATGCAATTATGTGTATATTTGATGTCGCAGGCAGGATGGGTATTAGTGCCAGAGAAGTAATGATTGCGTATGAACTGAAACTCGATATCAACACAAAACGTACTTGGAACAGGAATCCAGACAACAGTTATTCCCACAAAAAATAAACTTCATAATTTATTTACGTTTTTCTAAAACGTATATATGTATATACGACCAATATATAAGTATATATTAATTATGAAAAAATGACATGGCAAAAACAGAAACAAAATTAACTTCTGTAAAGATTATTAAGGACATTTACAGTAGGTTTAAGAAATTATCTTTTGAAAGTAATTTGACATTACAAAAACTAGTCAACCGCTCGTTGACAAAATATGTAGAAGATGAAACCTTCCGAGTAGAAATAAAGGAATATACGGAACTAGAAACTTCTGGTTCACAATTTTAAAAAACAAATGAAGTTACGTAATTTACTACCAAAATCCTTATTAAAAGAGGGTGTAAAACATAAGTTTGGATATATAGCGTTATTTTTCACATTTACCGAAATGAAAAAAATACATTCGGTAATTGATTCTAATGATATATTCATAGATGATGATGATGATGATTCATTTGGATTAGAAACAGAACCGCATACAACTCTTTTATATGGGATACACGAGGAAGTTTCCGTGCAAGATGTAGAGGATATTCTAAATAAATACACATACTATACGTGTGAAGTAAGTAACCCATCATTATTTGAAAGTGATAAATACGATGTATTAAAATTTGATGTTACAGGAGACAACCTCCATGAAACAAACGGTGATTTAAAATCATTACCACATACATCAAGTTATCCGAAATACCATCCACACTTAACGATTGGATATGTAAATCCAGGTAAAGGAAAGAAATACGTAGATAAATTGAACAAAATTGGACAAAACTCATTTTGGTTAACACCACAGTACGTTGTGTTTTCACGAGCAAACGGTAAAAAAACAAAAATTAAAATAAGAATAGATTGATATGGCACTAAATAAAGTAAATTAAAATGAATAAAGACAATTTTGGTAGTAATGGTAAAAAATGTATTTTGTTGCTGAGTGATGATTTAAGAATGGCAAGTGGTATAGCTACGATGTCGAAGGAATTCGTACTAGGTACACTTGATAAATATAACTGGGTTCAGTTGGGTGCAGCGATTGACCATCCCGACCAAGGGAAGGAGTTGGATATGAATGATGATGTTAGGAAATCAACAGGAATTAAGGATGCAGAACTTAGATTGATCCCATGGAGTGGATATGGTGATGCAAATATCCTACGCCAACTTATAATGAAATACAGACCAGATGCAATACTACACTTTACTGATCCGAGGTATTTTTATTGGTTATACGAAATTGAGGCTGAAATTAGGGAGAACATTCCAATACTATACTATACTATTTGGGATAATGTGGGAACACCGGAAACCGATTGGGCAGGTGATCCTGATTACAATTCAGAGTATTACTCATCATGTGATGGGTTATTCTGTATCTCCCGACAGACGTATGGAATGGTTAATCGGGTAATATCAAAAAAATATGGAGATGAGTTAGAAATTGTTAATAACTAATTGAACTTATTTGAATGTTTTTTAGGTTTTTTTGATTGTTTTTTTGTTTTTCTTATATTCATATGTATGAAGCATTATGTATATAGATTAGAAGATCCGATAACTAATGAATTTTACATTGGAAGTAGAAGCTGTAAATGTGATATAAAAGATGATCCTTATATGGGTAGCTATTATACTTGGAAGCCAGAAGACAAATCAATCTTGGTAAAAACAATATTAAAATCAAATTTTAGAAAACGAGAAACTTGCATAAAATACGAAGCTAAAATTATTAAAGAAAATATTGATACTAAATTAAACAGGAATTATCACATTCCGAAAGCTGGATTTCATACTATGGGAAAATCATGTAGTGATGAAACCCGTAAAAAGTTAAGTAATATAATATTAAATAATTTAGAAGAACACCGAGCACGGGTAAAAAAGTACCATGCTGATGTTAGAGGTGAAATGAACCCCTTTTACGGAAAACATCATACGGATAAAACTAAATTAAATCATAGTAAATTTATGAAATCACAACCATCTATTAAATGTCCTTATTGTGATAAAGTTGGAGGGAATGGTATAATGCAACGTTGGCACTTTGATAATTGCAAATTAAAAAATAAAAATGACTAGATACACAGTAAATATAAAAGAAGAAGCATATTCAAAGATAAGGGAATATTGTAAAGAAAATGCATTAAAAATTAATGGTTGGGTAGAAAAAATACTAATGGATAAATTAGATGAAATTAACAAGAAAACATTATGAAAAACCTAAAAGGAGAAAAATCCAATTGTGTAATAACGTATTGCCCACATGGTATTAATGATAAAATTTTCAAACCCGTCAACGTGGAAGATGAATTCAGACAATCGCTTTTCGGCCAGAAAAATTATAAATTCGTATTGTTTTGGATGAACAGAAACATAAAACGTAAACAACCCAGCGATGTAATATGGGCGTACAAAAAATTCGTGGATAGTATCCCCACAGAAAACCGTAAGGAAGTATGTTTAATAATGCATACGAATCCAATCGATACCAATGGAACGGATCTAGTTGCGGTCAAGAAAAAGATTTGTCCTGATTACGAGGTTATCTTTTCAACAAATAGAATTGATCAATCTCAATTAAATAAACTTTACAACATATCCGATGTTACGATAAATATCGCTGGTAACGAGGGATTTGGATTAACAACCGCAGAATCACTGATGGCTGGAACTCCGATAATCGTAAACGTTACGGGAGGGTTACAGGATCAATGTGGTTTCCGAGTAGGTGGGAAAGAACTAACTACGGAAGATTACATTAAAATCGGATCACTACACGAGTACAAAAAGTGGGAGGATACGGTTACCCACGGTAAGTGGGTCAAACCCGTATGGCCACGAGTACAGACAATGGTAGGATCAGTATCGACCCCATATATTATAGATGATAAAGTGAATGTGGATGATGTCACGGATGCAATTAAGTACTGGTACGATATGACAAAAATGGAACGTACCGAATGTGGTACATCCGGTAGGGAATGGATGAATAAGAAAAATGGGTTGAATTTAAAGACCATGTGTGATACTATGACCAATGGTATTGAGGCGGCACTTAAAAACTTCAAGCCCAAACCTAGATATAACCTTTATAAAATTTAATAATATGAAAATAAATAAGAGATATTTTTATGTTGGGATTATATCGATTATGATAATATATTCATGTAAGAAATCATATGATTTGATATCCGAAGCGATTACAATAGAAGATTTAAAAAAAGAAAATATAACAGAAAATGAATAACAAACCATTACTAGTATTTCAAGCCCCGATTGCCACACGGTCGGGGTATGGGTGATCATTCAAGAGATTTATTAAGAAGTCTTTTTGAGATAGATAGATTCGATATAAAAGTAGTTCCGACAAAATGGGGGAATACACCACAAAATCAATTAACCGATGATACCGAATTCGGTAGAATGATTTTAAATAATATTATAACTACATTGGATAGGAAACCCGAAGTGTTTATACAAGTCAGTGTTGCAAACGAATTTAAACCAGTTGGTGTTTTTAATATCGGTATTACTGCGGGGGTAGAGACAACTGCGGCTCCCAAGGATTTTATTGAGGGGTGTAATCGAATGGATCTGGTAATCGTTCCATCCGAATTCACAAAACGAACATTACAGAACACAGGATACAACCAAATAGATAAACGAACGGGTAAAACGGTATCGGTGTTAAAATTAGAAAAACCGATAGAAGTTCTCCATGAGGGATTAAATTTAGAAGTTTTCAATAAAATAGAATGGGTATAATATGAAAGTAAGTAAAAAAAATAGTGATATATACCAACTATTAGATAATGATGGTATTCCCTCATGGAATTTTTTATTCGTAGGACATTGGCTACAAGGCAACGTTGGTGAGGACAGAAAGGATATTGGTATGATGATAAAGACATTCTGCTCAATATTCAAGGATTACCCAAAGGAAAAACAGCCTGGAATTATCATGAAAACATCGACTGCAGGATTCTCGATGATGGGCAGGGAGGATATTAGAATAAAGATAGATAATATCAAAAATCAATTTGGGGATAAGTGTCCACCAATATTCCTATTGTTCGGTGATTTGAGAGAAAGTGAAATGAACGAACTTTATAATCACCCCAAATGTAAAACAATGATTTCATTTACCAAGGGTGAGGGGTATGGTAGACCATTGCAAGAGTTCGCAATAACAGGAAAACCAATAATAGTATCCAAGTGGAGTGGTCAAATGGATTTCCTACCAGAAGAAAATGTAGTATTCCTAGAGGGTGATGTAAAACCTGTCCATGAATCCGCGGTAAATCAATTTTTACTAAAAGAATCAAGTTGGTTCACGGTAAATTACTCACAGGCAGCACAGAAGATGTACCATGTACATAAGAACTATGATGATTATTTAAAAAAATCATCACCGTTAACCAAGTACACCGAGGATAATTTTTCATTATCTAAGATGACCGATAAGTTAAAATCCATATTAGAGAAAAATGTACGGGCCACCGAGCACGTAGAATTAGTATTACCTAAAATTACTAAATTATGAGTCAGTGGAGAAGATATAAACGCAAGAGTATAAGTGAAATGAGAACCTATGAAGAGGGTGAGATATTGTCGGATAGAGTTTCCATATCTGCTTCTGATTTAGAAAATGGCAGCCCCAAAATTGGTGATATGATTGCTAGAAACCCCATGAACCATGAAGATATGTGGTTGGTCGCTAAAGAATACTTTGATGATAATTTAGAACCAATATAATGAGTTTCACAAATCAATATAGGCAAATTATGCAACCAGAGGCCCGAGTTGCAAGGACTGCTATCAAACCTAGAAATGTATATCGCGTGAGCACGTATACGGGTAGCAAACCCATCACAAAAACGGGTGATGAATCTAGGTGGATTTTTGTAATTGGTGTAGTGGGTGATAAAATACACTGTATTAGGTTAAATGAAATAAAACCCTTAGATTTCACTAATTTTATAAACAAAATTCGTGATAAACGTACACCCATAACTGATGATAAACTTCTAAGTTTGTTCCTAAAGAAATTTAGTACGAATGGATCTGATTTATTTGAACAACATATAAAGGGTGATTCAAAAATATATCCAGGTGGAAAATCTGCATATAGAATCTATATGTTGGAGAAAATTAGATATGTATTTGAAATCAGATTCGAAACAGGTTATTTACGTGAATTGTTCGGAGAAATAAATACACCAAATACATCACAACAGCAAAGAGTTGTACAGGAAAAAGAAATAGATGAAAAGGATGGATAAAATCGATAAGTTTAGGGGCGAGTATAATTGGTTAAGCAACTTCTATGATGTTAGGATTGAATTCGGTGAAAGGGTTTACAAATCAATAGAACACGCGTATCTAAGTGCTAAGTGTGATGATGAACAATGGAAACAATTATGTTCGGAAAACCAGCCCGCGGTAGAACTTAAAAAGATATCCAAGGGAATACCAATTGTAGCAAACTGGGAAGATCAGAAACTTAGTGTAATGAAGGTATTATTGGTAAAGAAATTCACACAAGAACCATTTAAATCCAAACTCATCAAAACATCGGGTAAGTATATAGAGGAAGGTAATACTTGGTATGATACCTTTTGGGGTGTCGATTTAAAATCAGGATTTGGAGAAAATCATTTAGGTAAAATTATAATGGATATCCGAGATATAATATTAAAAAAATAAATTATGACAATAAGTTATTGTATTACCGTGTGTAACGAGTTATTAGAAGTTACAAAACTGATAAATTTCTTACAACTACATATCAATCCAGATGATGAAATCGTGGTACAATATGATGAAACCGCAGTTACATCGGAAGTACTTGCTTATCTAAATATAGCAGATAAAATGGAGGCAAGATTGAAAGTAGTCGGATTTCCATTGAATAAAGATTTTGCATCATTTAAGAACAATCTCACAAAACACTCAACCAAGGATTATATATTATCGATCGATGCCGATGAAATTCCACACGAGAACTTGGTGGAACTATTGGGACAAGTACTGGATACAAATCCAGTTGATTTAGTTTTCGTACCAAGGATAAATACAGTCGATGGAATAACCGAACACCATGTAAAAAAATATGGTTGGAAAATTACAAAGATAGAATCGGATACTCTAATACATGAAAAGGTAATTGATATTGATAGTGCGGAATATCAATTACTGAAAAAATATGATTTGATAATCGAAGAAACCCATAGTGGATTGGTGAAATATTATAGACCCGTTAATCAATTTCCAGATTATCAAACAAGATTGTACAGGCGGACAGATGATATTGAGTGGCAAAACAAGGTGCATGAACGGATTACAGGATACAATAATTTTTCCAACTTCCCCGCAAAAGAAGAATGGTGTATTTATCATCACAAGTCCATAGACAGGCAAATTGTTCAGAACAATTTTTATGAAACAATATGAAACGTAAGTTTACAGCAATATACGCACATGATGGTGAAGAATGGTCGACCCCATATTCAATAATTCAGGAATTTGAAGCAAGGGGGTGGGAAACGGAGATAGTAAGTATAGGTTCTAATAAAACGGGTAGATACAATGATATTTCACTTCATGAGTGGATTCATTCAGATAAACAAACTGATATTGTAATGCTATTTGATTGGGGACGGTTCGATTCACCATTACTTGATAAGAATAAAAAGAATGCGTTTTGGGTACAGGAAAGTGGAGATGATCCACAAAACTTCGATAGGAACTTCCCCAAGTCCGACAGATTCCATGTAACCCTATCACCTGATTTCGAATCGACGGAAGAATATAAGAAACGTGGCATCGATGCGTATTGGTTTAATCATTTTGCAGATACCAGAGTTCAATTTCCAATAAAAAGTGAAGTAGATTACGTTGCATTAACAACGAGGGGAATCGGTGGTTCACAATTCTTGGATACCCTGACCAGACATGGGGATGGTGCGTTTGGTAATAGAAACGGATTAAATTCCGAAGAACATACCAAATTCCTCAATTCAGGATTAATGGTTGTACAAAATTCAAGGTGGGGAGAAATTACCCGCAGAATATTTGAAGGAATGGCGTGTGGAAAATTGGTACTCACAGATAGATTATCGGATTCCAAGAAACTACAAGAACTATTCATAGAAGGTCAGGAAATTGTATTCTATGATGATATAATAGATTGTATCCATAAGATGAACCACTTTTCGGAACAAGATAAAGTACGTGAGGGTATCGCAAAAAAAGGAATGAAAAAAGTATTAGAAAATCACACACAGATTCAGAGAGTTGATTTTATTATACAAAAATATAATGAATTTTTAACAAAAATAAATGAATAAATTACCACTTTCAATTGGCATCCTTGCGTGGAATAGTGGTCAAACGTTGGTAAACACCCTCCAGACTTACTTTGATCGACGTATGCTACATTATGTAAATGATGTAACCATTTTGTTCCAATCGGTGAATGAACAAGATAAGGAAATCGCACGACATTTTAATATCCCATATATTGGGTGTGAATCAAACATTGGTATTGGCCAAGCATTTATCAAATTGACCGAGAACTCACAGACAGAAAATGTAATGGTGTTGGAACATGATTGGAAGTTGATAGAGGATGAAACAATCACAATAGATAGATTAAATAGTGGTATAGAATTACTGAATAAAGGATTTTCGTGTGTTAAATATAGACACAGAAAACGTCCAGGCAAACCTTTATTTTCACAAATTCATGAGGGAAATGAATTGAATTATTATGATAGGGAGATAGAACAAAAATCCCCACATCTATTGGACTCCGTGCATTGGTGTAATCCGAATGAAAAGTTCCCCAATTATATTCAGAAGGAAGGTGAGTATTTTACAACTACTTCCCGTTGGGCAAATTGGACTAACAACCCGTGTATGTACAAGAAAGAATTTTATTTGGAAACAGTAACACCGTTCGCTGGTAACGGTATCGATCTAGAAGGTAATATTGGTAAGTGGTGGGCAAAACAAGAGTATAAGGTCGCACATGGCAACGGGCTTTTTACTCACTTGGATGAGGGAAAATATGGAATATAAAAAAGTAAAACCAATAGATTAAAATGAAAGATTTAATAATCTCAGCAATAGCAAACTATAGCAAAGAAAAAATCAAAATCTATGTTGAATCATTAGATAGAACTGGATTTTCGGGGGATAAGATAATGGTGTGTTACAATATACCACCTGATACCATTTCCTATCTAAAATCCTTTGGATGGGAGTGTTATGGTATGAAACTACAAGGTCATCCACATATGAGGCGATTACTTGATATGTGGTATATAATTCAGAACGATACTCGAAAATGGAATCATATAGTAACCACAGATGTCCGTGATGTAGCATGGCAAACAAATCCATCAAATTGGTTAGAAAATTATTTGGAATCGGAAATTATAGTAGCATCCGAGAGTATACATAATGAAGATGAGCCTTGGGCGAAGAAAAATCTACACGAGGGATACGGCCCGATATTTTGGGATTATATAAAATCGAACACGGTAGCTTGTGTAGGTGTTTTAGCTGGTAAGGGTCAATCTATGAAAGATTTACTAATGATTAACTGGTTGATATCACAGGCAGGAGATACCCAACACTTTACAGACCAGAGTGCATTGAACTTAATACTTCATAATTCTCTAATATCGGATAAGTTAAAACCAAATAGTGATTTTGCATTACAAGTGGATTCTTTAAAGAACCCTAATCGATTTGAAAAAACAGATGTTGTTATAAAAAACGATATGGTAATGAATGGGGATAATCCATATGTACTCGTTCATCAATATGATAGATTACCGAACTTGAATAAAATGTTTACAGAAAAACATAAATAAATGAAAATAATCATAACATCGTTTGTAATGCCACATGAGTTGGATGACTTGGAACGTGTTTTGATAGAGTTCAACAAATCATCAAAGTATGTAGATGGTAAGGATTATGGATTCAATATTTCCATGAACATTTCTGATTATTTAGTTGATTGGGATAATTCAATTGCACCACCAAAGTATTTCGAGGAAAAATTCTACAAACTTAAAAAACTAACTGAATGGTGTGGTGATTCTACATTCCAAATTCGTGATGATATACGAGGTGCACTACAAGCAAAGAGATATGCACACATGGAAACTCCAAATGCTACCCATTTTATATGGATGGACACGGATATTGTATTTGATGAAATGGCACTAGCATATATTGAAAACGGTATAAAATCAATAGAATCAAATGAAATATATAAGTACATCATAACACCTGAAATTGTTAGGTATTGGGATACTACTTGGGATTGTCTTGTCAATGAAAAATACATGGAAATGGAACTGGATTATTGTAAGATATGTAATCCATTCACGGATAGTGGTGTCAAGGGATCAGTGTCAGTCGAAAGTGTAAATAATAGAGTACATGGACAACCAAGATTTAAGTTCGGTGCGGGTTGGTTGACATTGATATCCAAACCGTTATTGGATAGAATACCGTTACCGGAATCCATGGGAGCATACGGCCCCGATGATACATTTTTGATGTGGGGTATGGAAAAGTTAAAATCCCAAGGAGAAAATATATTCCAGTTCAAACTTAAAAATTACATAGTTTGTGAGAATTTTAGGTACAGAAATCAATCAGAGTACGGGTATCTAATAAAAAGGATAGACCGCAAGGATGAGTTTCTACAAATATCCAATGATGCAATCAATTCAGAAATACAAAAATTATAGTTTATGTAAATCCGATCATAAATTAATAACATCCACCAATCACCTTTATTTATTATATATTCATATTTATATAGGTATAGTAGCATATACAGTTATAAAATCTATTTTTTTTAAAAAATAGTAAATAATATTTTATGAAAATAAAGATGTATACATAATGACGGATCTAGTAGTTTTTATTTTACCCTTTTTTACTGGATTAATTGGTATCGTAGTCGGACAATTTTTTAGAAAAAATAAAAAACCGATATCATGTAACATCAATTTAAATGAGTTAATAAAATCTATAGATTTATATAAACAATCAACAAATAAACTTCATAAAAAAACACTTAATCGTATAATTGAACTCGAATGTTTGAAACAATCCCCCAATATTGATGAACACGGATAACCTACTATCACTTATGCCATATATAGCACCCATAATCACTGCATTCGCGGGAATTCGTTGGGGTGGAGTTATATTGGATAAGTTAAACATAAAACAAAAACGGGGAGATGTCGAAAGTGATTCCCTACGAAACCTTAAAAGGAATCTTGAACTGTACCAGGAAATAGTTGATGATCTTAATCAAAAATACAAAGAAAGAATATTCGATTTCGAAGAGAACTTCAATCAGAGTTTAATTAGATTGAAGTTGGAGTTGGAAGATTTACGTTCGGTAAACGATGGACTTCAACAAATAATTATAGAACAAAGGGCTCTAATAGTAAGACAATCCAAGAGTATTAAATATTACGAAAGTAAGTGTAATCAAGAGTAATATTTACAAAATCAAAATTAAACTATATAGAATTAGTAAAATAGATTTAATTTTTGTATATTTGTCAAAGTTAATAATTAGTTATAGATATGATATCACGTTCATTATTTTACGAAAACAAAAAATTATTCGTATTTTCATCCGCAATGTTAAACGATATGAGTGATGTGTATAAAATGAAAGATACAACGAATAAATTAATCAAAATATCACATTCGACTGGAAAAGATATAATTTA
>Ga0306872_100042_pt1 | contig 54765 bp, 94 predicted proteins | sample AntRauMeHopE1498_FD_190455 | JGI IMG/M metagenome (GOLD analysis project Ga0306872, IMG submission 190455) | Saline lake microbial communities from Rauer Islands, Antarctica - Metagenome Hop E1 #498 (v2) (version 2) | ecosystem: Environmental > Aquatic > Non-marine Saline and Alkaline > Saline ...
TACAGTAACCACTTTGCCTACACAAGAATCAGGATTTACTCTACGTTCCCATTCTTCCTTAGTAAAATACTCCCCATTTAACCAATATTCTTCAGACACTAATACACCTGAGTCATTCCATTCCTGAACCGCTGGACCATGTTCATTATGACGCTTACCATTCAACCAATGGGATTCAACTATCAATTGACCTGAGTCATCCCATTTACGAATAGCTGGACCATTCTCATTGTGGTACTTGTCATTCAACCAATATTCTTCCTGTATTAATTTACCTGACTCATTCCAGTCTCGAAACGCTACCCCATGTTCATTATGGTGCTTACCATTTAACCAATATTCTTCACGCCACAATTCACCTGAATCGGCCACTCTCTGCACTACGCCTAATGTAATTGTCTTCATAATACTGCTCCTAACTTATATTGCTTACCATCTACAGTAACCACTTTGCCTACACAAGAATCAGGATTTACTCTACGTTCCCATTCTTCCTTAGTAAAATACTCCCCATTTAACCAATATTCTTCCTGTATTAATTTACCTGACTCATTCCAGTCTCGAAACGCTAGACCATGTTCATTGTGCAACTTACCATTTAAGCAATATTCTTCCCGCATCAATTGACCTGAATCATTCCATCCCCGATACGCTGGACCATCCTCATTGTGATACTTACCATTCAAATAATAGGCTTCCCACGGCAATAGACCTGAATTATAATAACTACGAATAGCTGGACCATTCTCATTATGACGTTTACCATTCAACCAATAGGATTCATACCTCAATTGACCTGAATCATCCCATTCTCGAAACGCTGGGCCATACTCATTGTGGTACTGATCATTTAACCAATATTCTTCACTGGTCAACTGACCTGATTCATTTACTTCCTGTTTCACTTCTAATTTAACTGTATTCATTACACTTCTCCTAATCGATACTGCTTACCATCCACAGTAATTACCTTACCTAGACAAGGATCAGAACTAACTTCACGTTCCCATTCTTCCTTAGTTAACTCGTTATCATTTAACCAATATTCTTCAGACACTAATACACCTGATTCATTCCACCTACGATATGCTGGACCATACTCATTATGGCGCTTATCATTCAACCAATAGGATTCATACACCAATACACCTGATTTATTCCACCAACGAAGCGCTGGGCCATGTTCATTATGTAATATTTCCCCCAAGTAATACAATTCACTGATCAGTTGACCTGATTCATTTACTTCCTGTTCCACTTCTAATTTAATGGTTTTCATTACACTGCCTCCAATGTATATTGCCTACCATCTACAGTAATTACTTTACCTAGACATGAAGCAGAATTAACTCTACGTTCCCATTCTTCCGTAGTAAGTTGTGTACCATTCAAGTAATATTCTTCATACTTCAATTGACCTGATTCCTTCCATTCCCGAATAGCTGGCCCATGCTCATTGTGGTACTGATCATTTAAACAATAGGATTCATACGACAATAGACCTGAATTATAATAACTACGAATAGCTGGACCATTCTCATTATGACGTTTACCATTCAACCAATAAGTTTCAAATATCAATTCACCTGATTCATCCCAAGCACGATATGCTGGGCCACTCTCATTATGTAACTTATCATTCAACCAATGGGATTCCTGCACCAATTGACCTGATTCCTTCCACCGACGAAATGCTGGACCATATTCATTGTGTAAATCACCATTTAACAAATATTGTTCACGTATCAATTGACCTGATTCATTTACTTCCTGTTTCACTTCTAATTTAATAGTTTTCATAATTATACCGCTCCTAATCGATACTGCCTACCATCCACAGTAATTACCTTACCAAGACAAGGATCGGGATTAACTCTACGTTCCCACTCTTTCTTAGTTAACTCTTTACCATTCAAATAATATTCTTCACATTTCAATTTACCTGAATTACTCCATATACGTAACGCTGGGCCATGTTCATTGTGATACTTATCATTCAAACAATAGGATTCATACCTCAATTGACCTGAATCCTTCCACCGACGAATAGCTGGGCCATACTCATTGTAGTACTCATCATTCAATCTATATTCTTCACATATCAATACACCTGATTCGTTCCACCTACGATATGCAGGGCCATGTTCATTATGGTACTTACCCTTCAAATAATAGGATTCAATTTTCAATTTACCTGAATTACTCCATATACGAATAGCTGGGCCATATTCATTATGGTACTTACCCTTCAAATAATAGGATTCAATTTTCAATTTACCTGAATTACTCCATATACGAATAGCTGGCCCATCTTCATTATGCAACTTACCATTCAACCAATAGGATTCCTGTATTAATTTACCTGAATCATCCCATTCCCGATAGGCTGCGCCATGTTCATTATGATACTTATCATTCAACCAATATTCTTCCTGCATCAATTGACCTGAATCATACCATTGCCGATATGCTGGACCATTCTCATTATGTAACTTACCATTCAAATAATATTCTTCAGACACCAATACACCGTCACCATTCCATCTACGATACGATGGACCATTCTCATTATGTAACTTACCATTTAACAAATATTCTTCACGCATCAATGCACCTGATGTATTAACCTCTTGAACCACTTCTAATTTAATAGTTTTCATAATTATACTTCTCCTAATCGATATTCTTTACCATCTACAGTAACCACCTTACCAAGACAAGGATCAGGTTTTACTCTACGTTCCCACTGTTCCTTAGTAAATAATTCACCATTCAATCTATATTCTTCAGACACTAATACACCTGATTCCTTCCACCTACGATATGCAGGGCCATGTTCATTATGACGTTTACCATTCAACCAATAGGATTCACATTTCAATTTACCTGATTCATTCCACCTACGATATGCAGGGCCATGTTCATTATGACGTTTACCATTCAACCAATAGGATTCACATTTCAATTTACCTGAATTACTCCATATACGTAACGCTGGGCCATGTTCATTGTGATACTTACCATTTAAAGAATATTCTTCACACTTCAACTGACCTGAATCATTTACTTCCTGTTTCACTTCTAATTTAACTGTATTCATTACACTTCTCCTAATCGATACTGCTTACCATCCACAGTAATTACTTTACCAAGACATGAAGCAGCAGAACTAACTTCACGTTGCCATTCTTCCTTAGTAAAATACTCCCCATTTAACCAATATTCTTCAGACACTAATACACCTGAATCATCCCATTCCCGATAGGCTGGGCCATTCTCATTGTGTAACTTACCATTCAACCAATAGGATTCATACCTCAATTGACCTGAATCATCCCATTCCCGATAGGCTGGGCCATTCTCATTGTGATACGTACCATTTAACAAATATTCTTCACGCACCAATACACCTGAATCACTAACCTCTTGAACCACTTCTAATTTAATAGTTTTCATAATTATACCGACTCCAATTTATATTGCTTACCATCCACAGTAATTACTTTACCAAGACATGAATCAGAGCTAACTTCACGTTCCCATTCTTTCTTAGTTAAAAATTCATCATTTATCCAATATTCTTCCTGCATCAATTGACCTGATTCCTTCCAGCTACGAATAGCTGGGCCATGTTCATTGTGATACTTATTCTTCAAACAATAAGTTTCAATTATCAATTCACCTGAATCATCCCATTCCCGATAGGCTGGGCCATTCTCATTATGACGCTTACCATTCAACCAATGGGATTCAACTATCAATTGACCTGAATCATTCCACCTACGATAGGCTGCGCCATGCTCATTGTGATACGTACCATTTAACAAATATTCTTCATGCACCAATACACCTGAATCATCCACATCTTGAACCACTTCTAATTTAACTGTCTTCATAATCATTCTCCTAATGTAATAACAATTCCAAAAAACTAAAACCTAAGTAACTATACCACAATATATTACAGTACGCAACCCCTCAAATACATCATTAAGCCTATATTACATACTACTACTATCATAACCCCTAACGCACGCGTTAGAGGTTTCCCACCATTTAACACTAATATACACTAATATACACTTTTTACCACATTCAGTGTACAGATTATATAATTTAATTTAAAATGTGTTTACTTTTCCCCTATAGAACCTATCAAAATACTTATAACACAGTATTACTAAAGTATTTAACTATAACTAGTAAACTCATGAAATATATACACTTTTTAAAAGTTTAGTGAATAATGTTTAAACACTTTGAGCTATAGTCGAACTCTACGACACCCTTCAAAATTTTCCCAGAATCCTTATGGAAATATAAGTCATTGATATTGTTATAATTTTTCTTATTCATATTTTAAAGGGTTAGTATTCTCCCTGTAGGATGAAAGAAATTTTTGATAGGATAGTAAGAGTTCAGTTAGTTTTCCTATAATTTGGTACACTTTTGGTAGTGTTACTGAGAATCATTCTCAATAGTTAATGCGAATGAGAATGATTCTCAATACACTTTTGAGATTTAGAATGACGCTATTATCATATCATAAAGAAAGTGTAAAAGCAAGTCTTGACAAGTGTTGTTAGATGTGTTAAAGGGATGAAAGTATTTGTATAAAAGTGTTGACAAGAGTTGTTAGATGTGTTAAAGGGATGAAAGTGTTATATTGTTTTTTAAGGGTAAGTATAGTTGACAACGGGTGTAATGTATAGTACTATGGTGTTACTTTAAACCCAAACCGGAGAATGATTATGAATACAGTTAAATTAGAAGTGGTTCAAGAGGTTAATGATTCAGGTCAATTGATATATGAATACTATTTGTTAAATGGTAAGCGTCACAATGAGCATGGGTCAGCCTATCGTAGATGGAATGGTGAGGGTGTATTGGTGACTGAATCCTATTCTTTAAATGGTAACTTACATAATGCACATGGCGCAGCATATCGGGAATGGAATGCTTCAGGTGTATTGAGGTATGAATCCCATTGGTTGAATGGTAACTTACATAATGCACATGGCGCAGCATATCGGGAATGGAATGCTTCAGGTGTATTGAGGTATGAATCCTATTGGTTGAATGGTAACTTACATAATGCACATGGCGCAGCATATCGGGAATGGAATAAATTAGGGGTATTGAGGTATGAATCCTATTATTTGAATGGTAAGTACCACAATGAGCATGGCGCAGCTATTCGTAGATGGAATGGTTCAGGTAAATTGAAAAGTGAACAATATAGTGAACAATATAGATTGAATGGTGAATTATTGACTAAGGATGAATGGCAGCGTAGAGTAAATCCTGATCCTTGTCTTGGTAAGGTAATTACTGTAGATGGTAGGCAGTATAAATTGGAGGCAGTACAATGAAGACCATTAAATTAGAATTACGTCAAGAGGTTAGTGATTCAGGTGTATTGGTGCGTGAATACTATTGGTTAAATGGTAACTTACATAATGCACATGGCGCAGCCTATCGGGAATGGGATGATTCAGGTCAATTGATAATTGAATACTATTGGTTGAATGGTAACTTACATAATGCACATGGCGCAGCCTATCGTAGATGGAATGGTGAGGGTGTATTGGTGACTGAAACCTATTCTTTAAATGGTAAGTATCACAATGAACATGGCCCAGCTATTCGTAGCTGGTATGGTTCAGGTGAGTTGTGGCGGGAACAATATAGATTGAATGGTGAATTATTGACTAAGGATGAATGGCAGCGTAGAGTAAAACCTGATCCTTGTCTTGGTAAGGTGGTTACTGTAGATGGTAGGCAGTATAAATTGGAGGCAGTACAATGAAGACCATTAAATTAGAATTACGTCAAGAGGTTAATGATTCAGGTCAATTGATAATTGAATACTATTGGTTAAATGGTAACTTACATAATGCACATGGCGCAGCATATCGGGAATGGAATGAATTAGGGGTATTGGGGTATGAAGCCTATTATTTGAATGGTAACTTACATAATGCACATGGCGCAGCATATCGGGAATGGGATGATTCAGGTCAATTGAGGTATGAATCCTATTGGTTGAATGGTAAGTTTCATAATGAGAATGGCCCAGCTATTCGTCAATGGAATGGTGACGGTGTATTGATGCGTGAAGAATATTGGTTAAATGGTGGGTATTTTACTAAGGAAGAATGGGAACGTGAAGTTAGTTCTGATTCATGTCTAGGTAAGGTAATTACTGTAGATGGTAAGCAGTATCGATTAGGAGCAGTATGATGAAAACGATTAAATTAGACGTAGAGCAGAGCGTAACTGATTCAGGCGTATTAGTGCGTGAAGAATATTTGTTAAATGACAAGTACCACAATGAGAATGGTCCAGCGATTCGGGAATGGAATGAATCAGGTGTATTGGTGCGTGAAGAATATTGGTTAAATGGTAACTTACATAATGCACATGGTCCAGCTATTCGTAAATGGGATGACTCAGGTCAATTGATAGTTGAATCCCATTGGTTGAATGGTAAGCGTCATAATGAACATGGCCCAGCTATTCGTAGCTGGTATGATTCAGGTCAATTGAGGTATGAATCCTATTGGTTGAATGGTAACTTACACAATGAGAATGGCCCAGCGATTCGGGAATGGAATGAATCAGGTGAATTGATAAATGAATTATATTATTTGAATGATGAAGAGTTTACTAAGGAAGAATGGGAACGTGAAGTTAGTTCTGATTCATGTCTAGGTAAGGTAATTACTGTGGATGGTAAGCAGTATAAATTAGGAGCAGTATGATGAAAACGATTAAATTAGAAGTGGTTCAAACTGTGAATGATTCAGGTGTATTAGTGCGTGAAGAATATTGGTTAAATGGTAAGCACCATAATGAACATGGTCCAGCTATTCGTAAATGGGATGACTCAGGTCAATTGATAGTTGAATCCCATTGGTTGAATGGTAAGCGTCATAATGAACATGATCCAGCGGTTCAGGAATGGAATGAATCGGGGGTATTGATATTTGAAACCTATTTGTTAAATGGTAAAAAGCATAATGAGAATGGTCCAGCTATTCGTAAATGGGATGAGTCAGGTCAATTGAGAGTTGAATCCCATTGGTTGAATGGTAAGCGTCATAATGAGAATGGCCCAGCGATTCGCCACTTGCATAATTCAGGTGAATTGATATGTGAAGGATATTGGTTAAATGATAACGAGTTTACTAAGGAAGAATGGGAACGTGAAGTTAGCTCTGATTCATGTCTTGGTAAAGTAATTACTGTGGATGGTAAGCAGTATCGATTAGGAGCAGTATGATGAAAACAATTAAATTAGAAGTGGTTCAAACTGTGGATGAATCAGGTGTATTAGTGCGTGAAGAATATTTGTTAAATGACAAGTACCACAATGAGTATGGTCCAGCGATTCGGGAATGGAATGAATCAGGTGTATTGGTACAGGAACAATATTGGTTGAATGGTAACTTACACAATGAGCATGGCCCAGCGTTTCGAGAATGGGATGAGTCAGGTGAATTGGTAATTGAATACTATTGGTTAAATGGTAAGTTACACAATGAGCATGGCCCAGCGTTTCGAGAATGGGATGATTCAGGTCAATTGATGTGGGAAGAATATTTCTTAAATGGGGAGTATTTTACTAAGGAAGAATGGGAACGTGAAGTTAGTTCTGATTCATGTCTAGGTAAGGTAATTACTGTAGATGGTAAGCAGTATCGATTAGGAGCAGTATGATGAAGACAGTTAAATTAGAAGTGGTTCAAGAGGTTAGTGATTCAGGTGTATTGGTGCGTGAAGAATATTGGTTGAATGATAAGTATCACAATGAACATGGGCCAGCATATCGTCAATGGAATGAGTCGGCTCAATTGGTACAGGAACAATATTGTTTGAATGGTAAGTTACACAATGAGAATGGCCCAGCGTTTAGTCAATGGAATGACTCAGGTGTATTAGTGTCTGAAGAATATTGGTTAAATGGGGAGTATTTTACTAAGGAAGAATGGCAACGTGAAGTTAGCTCTGATTCATGTCTTGGTAAAGTAATTACTGTAGATGGTAAAGAGTATCGATTAGGAGCAGTATGATGAAAACAGTTAAATTAGAAGTGAAACAGGAAGTAAATGAATCAGGTCAGTTGACCAGTGAAGAATATTTGTTAAATGACAAGTACCATAATGCACATGGTCTAGCGTTTCGGGAATGGAATGAATCAGGTGTATTGGTGCGTGAAGAATATTGGTTAAATGGTAACTTACACAATGAGCATGGGTCAGCTATTCGTAAATGGGATGACTCAGGTCAATTGATAGTTGAATCCCATTGGTTGAATGGTAAGCGTCATAATGAACATGGTCCAGCGGTTCAGGAATGGAATGACTCAGGTCAATTGATAGTTGAATCCCATTGGTTGAATGGTAAAAAGCATAATGAGAATGGCCCAGCGTTTCGAGAATGGAATGACTCAGGTGTATTAGTGTCTGAAGAATATTGGTTAAATGGGGAGTATTTTACTAAGGAAGAATGGGAACGTAGAGTAAATCCTGATTCTTGTGTAGGCAAAGTGGTTACTGTAGATGGTAAGCAGTATCGATTAGGAGCAGTAGAATGAATATCTGGCACAGGTTTGTTACAGATAGAGATCATATGTATAGCAACTATGACAATCAAAATATGTTAATACCAATCGTTCTTGGATGTATATGTATGTTGCTTTCCATAACACTAGTTGGGATTATAACCCACTCACCACTGACGGCTCTAGGGCTGTTTCCTATTGTAATTCCACTACTAATTGGTATAGGAAATTGGGTGGCATCGGCGGCGGCATATCTTGTAACTGAAGGCGAAAAAGAAGTTCCTTGGGGATATTTTAGTCAACATCTTTTACCTGAAGGTTTGCGAGCACAATATTTGGAATGTACAGACTATGAAAAGTATTGCCCACTTTCTTGGTTAGTAGCATTTTTAGGTATTCTCACTCTTCCGGTTAGTTTGGTACTTGCGGTAGCTGTATACTTTCCCATGTTTCTGTTGATGTTGGTCATATTTTGGGGTATAATGTATGGAGTAGTGTTAATCGCTCGGAAGGTATATAAACTTTCCCAACGCTTTAAAAAGCATGAGAGTGATCCTAATGCTCATAATAAAGGAGATGAAAATGTTTGAGAACATGTTTAATGAATTGTTAAAAAAGTGTAATACATCTGTCGATGACGTTGGACCTGTACTGTTAGGGGTTATTGGTATGTTAGTGGGTACCACTCTTTTGGGTTTCAACATTATCAATAATGAGGCTGCTATGGTCATGGGTCTCATTATCACTTTTGGAATAATTATACTTTTTTTATTGATACCAGTGCTGGAATCTTTGATTGACTTCTTGGTTAATTATGTAACACGTGGTGAACATGGTGCCAAGTTATGTATTTCAAAGATGATAGCACCTAAATCTGCGTATACAATTGAACTACTGGATGGGTCTTATAGGAAAAGACACGCTTTACCAAAGGTTAAAACAGCATGGTTTATAATTGTAGGTGCTGTCATGTTGGTTGTTGGTATTTTATCAGTGCTACCCTTCATGGTAACGGTAACTGTGAGTTTGACTGTATTGGTAGTAGTAGGTGTATTGAGGTTAGCACGATTCACCTATGATACGTCTAAGCGGCTTTCGCAGCATATTAGTGATCCTAATGCTCATAAAGGAGAATCAGAATGAATATTTTTTGTTGGAGAGTCCCGAAATATAGTGAACATGGCCCGAAAATCTTTATGGCCAGCATACTGTTTTCAATCCTCGCAACGGTCGTGCTACTTAAAGCCACCCCTTTCGATGGACTGGCTATGGTTGTAATGATGCTCCCGATAGCTATTACCATTCTTTTTTGTATAGCAAATCTATTGGTAAGCGGTCTCACTTATTTTGTAACTGAAGGCGAAAAAGAAGTTCCTTGGGGATATTTTAGTCAATATCTTTTACCTAAAAGTGAGCGGGTAGAATATTTAACATCGTCTTCTACACACCACCAATATACACCACTCTTGGCTTTTATGTTTTTGTCAAGTCTGTTAAGTTTTGTTATCGCAGTGATCGTGGGCTTTCCAATTTTCATGGCGACAGCAGCTATAATTTGTGGTACTATCTATGGACTATTAATAACTGGCCGGAAAGTATATAAGCTTTCCCAACGCGTTACAGCCCATGAGAGTGACGCTGATGCTCACAAAGTTGAATAAACTAGATACCGCTGAATGGTGGTTAGTATCATTGGTCATTGCCGTGTGTGTAGTTCCTGCATACATGTTCATATGGATGTTTCATATATTTTTTCAGGTAGCATTGGTACCATTGGCCTACATTATTTTAATCGCTGGGGTATTGACATTAGTGGCAAAGGCGTGTATCTTTATAGTCATCACAAAACGTGAACTTAAACCTAAATCAAAGGAGAATACTGATGGGTCTTGATATGTACTTTCATGCAGAATTAGAAGTATCTGACAAAGATGATGAGCGAGTAGCAGAGATTGCTAATCAAATGATTTCAACACTACCCAAGGATAAGGGTGGGAATGGTTGGTTGAAACCGTCCGTGGTGGTCAGAACACCTCTAGCATATTGGAGAAAAGCAAACTCTATTCATTCATGGTTTGTTGAGAACACACAAGATGGTGTAGACAACTGTCAGGACTCTAATGTAGCACCTGAACAAGTCACTGAATTGAAGGAACTTTGTGAACGTGTATTATCTCTTAGAGATGAACATGAAGCTGGAAAAATTGATCAAGAGGAATTAGAAGGTCGGTGTGAAGCAATTCTCAGTCCGGCTGCTGGATTCTTTTTCGGTAGTACTGATATTGATGAATGGTATTTTGAAGATATCGACTACACACATACACGATTGAGTGAAATCTTGACATGGTATGATGAGCAAGTTAAATTGGAGCGGTATTGGGTATTCACCTATTCTGCGAGTTGGTAAGATGAGCGATATTGCACACACTAATTCATTATGGTTTGCAATAGGTCAGGTGACCGCTTACGCCAGTACAATCAGTCTCGAACCGAAAGCGGTTCGAGACCCTAATCATTTGGTAGCACTTGAAGAGCTTTTGGAAGCTGGTGAGGGTTGGTGTAATGACCTCATTGATGATATGCATGCAACGATGTCTGTAGCGCCCCCGGATGACTTCAAAGCTAACTGGCCATCGCTTATGGACATTATGAACGCTCGTCGAATTATTCGAAAAGCTACAAAACGTGTTGATCATTTATTTACCCGGATCAATTATCAATTTGAAGCACGGTAATACATCATGATCATATTTTGAAGCACGGTAATACATCATGATCATATTGTGATATGATCTAATTGAAACAGTAAAGGAGAAGTATGATGACAGAAGTAACTGCTACAGCAGAGAACATTCGATCATTAGTACTAATGGAAGCAGCAGATTTTTTTAGAGAGTCTGATACATTAGTTGCTAATATTATTACTGAGATGGCTGCACGTGCATCACAGGGTCTTGACATCGTGTCAGAAGACGAATAGAATTAACTTACAATTAAGGATAATACAATGCCAAACTGGGTAACCAACAATGTAACCATTCGAGGAAAGGATCAAAGTGATCTTCAAGCCATGGTGGATATCATAGGCTTAGATAAATCAAATGGGGATGACGGGGTACCGGTGGGACTATTTCAGTATCTGATCCCGTGCCCGGAAGAGTTGTACAGAACCCCTAAGCAACATTTTCCTGATGTTCCCGAGTTCCAAGATCAGATTAAGATGCAAAACAAGTTGGAAATTGCGAATATCCAAAAGTATAAGTTTCCCACATGGTTGGAGCATAACCATGAAATGTGGGGAACCAAATGGGATGCATGCCGCCCTGAAGTATTAAGTTTGACTGAAGGAGAGTTAGTGCTCTTATTTGATACTGCATGGGCTGCACCGATCCCAATTTTTGAACACCTTACTGCTAAGGGTTTCGAAGTAGAAGCCGTGTACTATGAGGAAGGCATGCAATCATGGGGCCGATATCAGAATGGTGAGGTTGAATATAGTACACCTCCCGACTGGGACCGATATGGTGAGGTTGGACCAATTGCTTTTTATGGGGAGTGTGTACCACAGTATATTACGGACGCATTTCCATACTTGAAGAGTGATTTGGAGGATGAGCAGCAATACTGGGAAAATGAACGAGAAGAGGCTACAGTGTAACTAATGTAACCAGTGTGTGTGGGAATGGTTGACACACTCCCCACGGGTGTGTTACCATTTAACTAATTAAATTAAATTAAATTAAATAATCTGAGGATACTAATGTTAACTAATCGAGTAGGCCCGGCCCGAGATGAATTAAACAGTAATGAACTGGAGGCATTGATTCTCTATGTTATCGATACTGGGCACTTCGAGGGTTGGTATGATAAAGCGTATATTGAGCAATATAGAACTTCGTCACCAGAACATGCTGTGACTACTGAATATATTGCTGGCCTCACGGAGTTTCTGTGTAAGCTAATAGATCATATGAGTGATACTCTTAAGCAGAAGATCATGTATGATGGTAGAAGCAAGATGGCTAGACGTTTAGCTGATTGGTGGGATACTCATCAGGACTATGAGTATGCTAAGGTTGTTGAAATAGAAGAGACTGAAGAGATGGAGTACATGTCAAAGTTTATTCCATTGGACAAGAACACGGCCCCGGTAATTCGAGGATTTCTAGAAGGCTTCTTAGAGATTATGGATCATGAAGACCATTTCATGTCATATAGAGAGGGTATGGATGCAGTATTAAACCTATCTTATCAACTGGAGCATGATAGTACGGCATGATGATCGGTCAATATCAATAGTTCAAATTAATTGACTATTGGTATTGACATTCCTATAGTCTTAGCGTAATATAGCTCTTGTTGATTCAAAACACACACACAGGAGAACACACATGAAGTTGAATATCGCTAGTAATAAAGCAACAGGAACCGCTGTTGAAGGTTCACAACAGTTTTCTATGGCAATGAATGCTAAAGCATTCCACACGTTGTCATCTACCCTTTATAAAGACAAGTATGGTGCAATCATTCGTGAAATTTGCTCTAATGCCTATGATGCTCATATCATGGTTGGCATACCGGAACGCCCATTTAGTCTTGTCTTTCCTGATCGTATTGATTCAGAACTGATCATTCGTGATTTTGGTCCGGGCATTTCACCTGATGATATGACTAGTGTATATTGTCGCTTTTTTGAATCTACTAAAGATAATGAGAATGATTCGGTTGGTGCGTTTGGTTTAGGTTCTAAGACACCATTCTCATACACTGATTCATTCACGGTCACTTCTATTTACAAGGGTGTAAAGCGTATTTACACTGCCTTTAAAGATGAAGGTTTACCTAATCTCAAATTAATGATGGAATCGGATACTGATGAAGAATCAGGTTTAGAAGTTTCTATCCCTATTGATCGTCGTGACTTTAGTTCATTTGAATCTGCTGTACTTCGAGAACTGCGTTTTTTCGCAGTCAAACCTGAAAGCAATCGTACATGGGATTGGGCAGGTCGTGAGGTTGCAATGGACTTTGGTACTGTTCAATTTTATAAGACTAATGCTAATGTAATGCGTGGTTTTTTCGTTCAAATTGGTCCGGTAGGTTATCGTATTGATCGTGAGATGATTCAGGAATATTGTGAGCATAATGACGTTGAATTAAGTGGTATGGCAAAACATTTATTGAGCATGAGTTCGGAACGTAAAAAGTATAATACTCCGACTCATAGTGCTATGTTGAACATGCCAATTGGTACAGTTGAAGTACAGCCTAGTCGTGAAGGTTTACATTACACAAACGAAACGTGTAGTAATATTCTGACGACCATTGATGATGCCTCAAAGGTAGTTGCAGGGGAAATGACACAACGCTTAGATGATGCGTATGCCCTAGGTGGTAAAGCCTTTGTTGACATGATTCATGGACTACCTGAATTCCTTCGCACTTCATTGGTTCATGGTGGTGACTTTGAGCGCAAGTATGCACCGTTTATTATGGACACTAACGGACACTTGAATGTTTCTTGGGATACAACTATCGTCCCTAATGAGAAAGTATCAATGGGTAGGATTGTACGACGGGGACGTAAAAATAATGATCATACCAGTGTGTGTTTTATGAACTATGAAGCAACTCAGATTAAAAATTACAGCAGGATTAAAGTACAAAAGTCGCGTGGTATGGATTTATTCAATGGTGACACCGTATACTTTAAAGATGAAGCCTATGCGTACAAATCTCGCATTCGTGAAGATGATGGAACGGATACCGTTTCGATGTTTATTGAAGTAGACCCTAGCCTAAATGTTGACACGCTCTTGGCATATTTTGAGCAATACGTAACGATCAAACGTGTTAGTGAATTGCCTAAAAAGTCTCGGACTTCGAGTGGTAGTACAACGAATGGACTGGTTCGCTCATGGTTCAACTTAGGTTTATTTCTCAAGCACACACACGTATGTAATGTTGAGGAATATGATACATTGTATAAAATGGGTTGTGTAAGTTCTTTCAATAATAACGTGAACGATATTGAAGAACCAACGGTCGTTGTACGCACAATGAAAAATCGTATCGAGTTTGATGACGGTACACACTTCACTGATCAGATTAGATTGGCTGCAATGTTAGTCGAAGCTGGTTATAATGTTATCGCTATTCCGAAGAATAAGACGTATAAGAATGATAATATTTGTGAAATTAATGAGTTGACTGATGATCATTATAAAGCACTGCGTGATCTGTTAGATCAAGCTAACAATAGTCAGATACTAGACACTGCTGTACTGTTCGCCAGTTCATTCAATGAGAGTGTGAAAGATGCCCAAAAAAGGGACGGTTGGTTGAAGCCTGATACGTATGAAACATACGCGATCAACATTGCAGCCTTAGAAGCTGCACAGGAGTCATTCACCCCTATGGCAATGATACGTGATAGACTTGATATGGAACTGGCTAAGACCGTCTCTGGTGCGACTGACGTTCAAGTAACATTCGACACTGTTGACGAATTGTTTGAAGCAGTGAAGGATATTACCGGAATTGCTATCGTTCCTAGTGATCTTCGGAAAGCATTTCTTGATGACTTATCATTCAAACAGGCACTTTATGATATGGTTAATACTGGAAATTGGGTGCTAAACACGGTTACGATGGGCTTCGCCCACGATACGATTAAAGCACCATTTGAGATTGATATATCTGAATGGTTACTAAATCACATCAGAGGGCTTGACTAAGCCCCCATGATGTAGTAGAATAGTACTTTCACAATGAAAACACACACAAAACATAGGAGTAGTACATGAATAGTATTAGTTGGATTTGCACGAACGACAATTATACGATCTTTTTTGAAGGTCGCCCATATACAATCCCGTTGACCGATCATCGTACAGATCGTCTTACGGAAGCATTGCGGAATGATGATGTTGGAGCATTACGTGAACTGTTGAAATTCAAGCAGACTGTAGCCAACGTATCAGAAGGTCGTATTGCGTTTGATGGTCGCACATTGACATTCAATGATCAACCGTTACACAATGCAATTTTAGATCGTCTTGTTACCTTGTTTGAAAATGAGTTACCGATTAGTGGTCATTTACAGTTTTTAGATCGCTTGATGAATAACCCTAGTTTCCGTGCTGTCAATGAGACGTATCGTTTTATTGAAGCATGTGATCTACCGATTACTTCGGATGGTTATTTCCTTGCATACAAAATTGTCCGTAAAGATTATAAGGACTTGTATACTGGTACGTTCGACAACAGTGTAGGTCAGACTCCTACGATTGATCGAAACTTGGTTGACGAAGATGCTAACCGTACCTGTTCACACGGTCTACATATTTGCTCTAAGGAATACTTACCGCATTATGGTGGTTTCTATGGTGGCAGTGGTGGTGACTCACGTATTATGGTGGTTAAGGTTGACCCTGCCAACGTTGTAGCTGTACCTATTGATTACAACAACGCAAAAATGCGTGTATGTGAATATGAAGTGGTCAGTGAAATTCCGTTTGACGAAGTGTTTGGTGCATTGGATAGTTATCATACCGATAGTCATGGTAGCGTTCCATACATCGACGAGCCTGATGAAATTTGGTTGGAAGATGAAGATGATTCTGAAGATTATTGGGATGAGTTTTGGGATGATTTTGATGATGATTTTGATGATGATGATAAAGATGATTCTGACGATGATTTTGATGATGATTTTGATGATGATGATGATGATAAAGATGATTCTGACGATGATTGGGATACGGTAGCAGAAGATGATGTGTCTGAGCCTGAGCCTGAACCTGCACCTGAACCAGTAGTTAAGGCCAAGGCCAAGGCCAAGGTTACACTCAAGTTAAACGCCCATCAGGTGCAAGACATTCTTCGTCTATTAAATGATGGTGAAATGACACTGGTAGCCATTGGTAACATCTATGATGTTAATGAGTCAACCATTCGTAAGATTCGTGATGGTTTGATTCACAGTGATATCACTGGTCGGTAAAGTCTGTGTGTCGTGAGACGGAGATTTGGGCAGGTATATCCTGCCCTTTTCTTTTGATGGGCTTGACAGGCTATCGGAAATAGGGTAAGATAGTTGAAACATTGAGGATATTTTAAAAATGAAGTTACAACAGCGACTTTCAACGCTAACCCGTCAACTTGCATCTGCTCGTCGGGATAATGATCAAGACGAGACTGAACGACTAGAAGATGAAATTGATGCGGTTGAATTAGAAATGGAAGAAGAATTTAATCGACGATACGAAACTGATTGGTAAATTAGTGTGATTACTCTAAACCTATGTGTGATAATAAATAAGTGCTTTACATTACACACAAAGGAGTAGCAAATGATTAAGCGTAATTTACTTTTGATCTTTTTGATCGTTTCACAGGTTGGTATGTTAACTGCAATTTATCAATTGTACGCAAACATATAAATAGAAGTCTATGCCGGTTTAGCTCAGTTGGTAGAGCGTCTGTTTTGTAATCAGAAGGTCGTGGGTTCGATCCCTACAACCGGCACCAATTATGCTTCGGTAACTCAATTGGTAGAGTGCAGCTTTTACATGGCTGAAGTTGTAGGTTCGAGACCTACCCGAAGCACCAATTCCCCTCACACGCTTGACATTTAAACATTTCTAGTATAATATGTACCCATGAAATCAATAATTGCTTACACAGCACACCTTAATGGCCATGCTCCCTACATCCAAATGGACGAGGGACAGGTTGTTAATGTAAAACATACGTTGAACCCACACAACGCAACCGTTTTTACCTCAGAGACACACGCCTTAGAGTGGTTAGAAACCAATATCACTGAGTGGCTAAATTATGAAGTCCTCAACGGTGAAGTGTTGGAACAACATAAGGAACAGTTTGACGAATGGTTTGCGGATGGTATGATCGTGGGTAGCGTTCCATTACTCAATAAAGAACGCGCCATAATGTTTGATGAAACCAAACACACTTTTGAGGATGTTCTTGAGTGGATGTGGTGGCAAACAACCAATAAAGATGGAGAGCGCAGCGTTCGTCAACCAGTGTATAACTCTTGGTCATCTGCAATATATAAATTTAAAGACAGTATTTTTAATAGGTTCCAAAAGTATCATAATATTACCTATACTGAACAATATTTCACTATGGAAATCAGTATTTCTAAGAAAACTAAATTTAAAGCTTTCAAGAAAGAATTGAATTATATCTTAGATACCTATGAACTCACGTATATTCAAGAGTGTGAAGGGTATACAGGAATCGAAATAGATATGCTCACCGATGATTTAAGTGAAAGTGGTTCTCTAAGCCTACTGGTGGTTGATCGTGAAAAAGATTTGTGGGCTGTTTCTATGACAAGCTGGGGTAGCGACTATGAAAAAATTGCACCATGCTCATTGAAAGAATGCTTTGTAAAAATTAAAGATCGGGGTTATACTTACAAATAATGAATACTAACATGGAAAATAAAATGACTAACAAACAGTTACTTGACTTATATCTTACCAATCAGCGGGAACATTTATCAAATGTAATTGCCGAATTATTGAATTATCGTAAGGAAACTCATTGGTGTTGGTATTTTCTGCCCAACATTCCGGGTTTAGGTAACAGTGAACAATCCAAACGATTTGCGATTGATCACAAAACTCTGGCTGAGTTATTGAATACTTCAAAAGAGTTCCGTCAGAATATTTTCTTGACTGCTCTGTTGATTCATCGTATATGCTCTGCTAATACGAGTAACCCTGAAGTTATGCAACATACATTGAATACGGTTATCATGGCAGATCATCCTGTGGATGCCTTGAAGTTTCGGTCATTCATTACCTTGATGCACTGTGTGCATAAATACAGTTCATTGGAGACAAGGAGATCATGGTCACCAGAGATAAAAGAACTATTTTTGAATGGTTTATTTTACTATGGTGAATGTGAGCGTACATGGAACGCATGTTCAGCACTAGAAGACCCTACTGTAGACTGGGGTAAATGAGTCACACACAAAGAGAATTTGTAACAAGTGTGAATCAAACCCATCCACACCAAAAAGCTAAAACAGAATTAGACTGGCAAGACCAGTCTATTTTTAAATTCCATAATTCATTTGTGAAACGAGAATCTAAAATAACTCAAGCTGAGGGAAATCAAATTGTTCGAGGAATCTCACGTAAGTGGGGAGTACGAGTTGAACAATTATATCCTGATAGACCTTCTAACTTCCGATATTCATGGGGAGCCTCATTGGGGCCTAGACAGGGAGTAATTTGGTTAGACAGTGATATGTGTTATCCCTCATACATGTTTCATGAATTAGCTCATGTTGTGGTAGAATGTTTCAGACTATATGATTTGAAAGGTACAAGCACCATCCGAGAGGAAGGTCACGGAGTCCTGTTCAGTTCTATCCTGTACCATTGGCTATGTGAATATTATCAAGACGATGATCATGCAATGTCAGGAATCAATTATTGGTTTAAAGAACCTAAAATTTATATGGCAGACTCTGACGCATATTTGAATCTCAAAAAACTATTCAAGAAACGTACATTACTTTAATTTGACATTTGAGGTTTTGTATAGTACTATTACACTATAAACTTAAACAACTAAGGAAAACTTAATGAACAAGTTGATTGAACTATTTGCAGTACCAGTACGCTATTTCGGTTCTCTTGGAAATGGTGATGAAACCAACCCTATGTTTTGGGTAGGTCTTATGTGTATTGTGCTCTATGCTGGCACGTTCATCATAGTGTCATCCGCAATGCTTCTTGGTATTATTATGTTAGGTTTTATCATGCCGGTAGCATTCATTGAGTGGTTCCAAGGGTGATCAAAATGCTTGGGAACATCCCTGAGCGACTTGGAGTAGCCGTATCAGGTGGTGTTGATTCTATGGTACTTCTAGACTTCCTAATCAAGGGTGGTCGAGATGTAACCATTTTTCATTATCATCATGGTGATAACGATGATACTAAAGCATTTGATTTTGTAACTGATGTAGCAGATTCATTACAGGTTCCGATGGTACATTCTCATCTTAGTGAACCCATTCCCCAGAATCGTTCTACTGAAGAGTTCTGGCGAGAGAGTCGATACAAGTTTTTGGATGGTACCACATATGATGCTCCTATTTGTTTAGGTCATCATCTTGACGACGTAGTAGAAACTTGGTTGTTCTCTAGTTTTCATGGGACACCGAAGATTATACCATACAACCGAAAGAATTGTATTCGTCCAATGCTTATGGTTAAAAAGCAAGAAATTTTGGATTGGGCAAAACGCAATTCTGTTCCATACATTGATGACCCGTCAAATACTAATGTTGGATTCATGCGTAACAAAATCCGTCATGACATTGTACCTAATGTACTCGAAGTTAATCCGGGGATTCATAAGGTACTTGCAAAGAAGGTACAAATGCAGTATGATAATTATTCAACAAAAGGAGCAACATGATGGAATTAGTAATAATAGGATTTATAATAGGTTTCTCTATAGGGGCTATACTGGATTACATTAATAAACCACAAGAGCCTGTTTTTGGTGCAGCAGATGAAATTGAGAAGCTTGCTGATTTACTCTCACGGGGGCTATTGACCCAGAGTGAGTTTGATCTACAGAAGCAGGATATAGTGTAAACAGTGCAGTTGGATTTAGTGGATACACTTATTATAGATTTCTAAGAATTAAAAAGGTCTCCGTATTCCCTGTGGCTTCTACCCACTTGAAAGGATAATTGGATACATGCAGGTTCGAGTCCTGCCGGGGATGCCATATTAAAATAGATGAAAGGAAGCCTTGACAGCTTCCTTTTTCTTTGGTAAGATATAATCTCACAATAACACATATGGAAAAATAAATGAAAATTCTTTTCGGTATTATAGGTGTAATAACATTAATGCTTGCCCCCTTTGCGGCATGGGTAACACACATTCTGCGTTGCTTCAATGAAGATCAATGGGGCTTTCTTATCGCGGGTGCAATCATGTTCCCCATTGCGGTAGTTCATGGTATTTTAATTTGGATTGGGGCAGTATAATGAGTACTGGACTTATAGCTTTCTTACTCTATCTTCTTATGATGGTAGATAATTTCCGCGATGTTGCCCAAGGTCTGCTAATAATTTCCAGTATTGTGATGCTTATATTAGTCATCGCGAATATTGTAAATTACACTGACCGAATGCGACCATTGTTTGCTACAAGAGCAGAAAAAGTGTCTCTAGCTTTAGGTATAATGTTAATCGTAGGTAGTACATCGGTACTAACATTCGTTCCTGATCGAACAACTGCTGTTACAATTGTTGCTGTAGTTGTAGGATATGAAACGGTTACTGGCATTGTTGAAGATAATCGAGTGCAAGCACTTGGTGGTAAGACCATTGATATGTTAGAATCATGGTTAGATCAACAAACATTAGAAAATAAAACTAAACAACCCACAACCCAAGGAGAAACTGATGGGAACTCGTAGCACAATTAAATTCATAGAACGTAATGATAGTAATGACACAGTTATTGCTAGTATCTATCAACAGTTTGATGGTTATCCCGATGGTGTAGGTGCTCATTTATTCGAGTTTTTAAATAGTTTCACTATCGTGAACGGTTTGGGAATGGACAATAATCAAAATACAGCAAATGGCCCCGGTTGCCTTGCAGCACAGTTTATCGCTAAAAGTAAAGTTGCTCCCGGTGGATTTTATATGACTGGGCCAAACGACAATCAGGAATATAACTATAGTGTATATTTTGAATGGGTAAATGGTATACAAGCAATCTCTAAAATTACTTGTGCTCCTGAGTTTGATACGAATAGCGACTTTTCAGGAACTCTCGAAGATTTTGGAGAATTTTGTGCCGGTGATGATGACGATAACGAACATGAGCTTGCACTATCATGAAAGCTTTTCTACTTATACTACTGACATTTATTCTTGTAACATTTCTCATATTACTATGTGGCCTACTGCTTATTTGGTCATTGAACACATTGTTTGCTCTTAACATTGCATACACGTTAACGACAACTGCTGCTGCTGCCAGTTTGATAATACTCATTGGTGGTAGTGTTTCAGAGAGATCAAAATGAACTTAAGAAAAGGTACATGGTTTTATAAGTTGCTCATGTTCAGTTATGGGGGCTACTACCGTGCCAAACCACCTACTAATGGTTGCAACATTTTAGGGCGACTGGGGCTTAGTATTGCAGCGGTCATCGCAGTGGCAGGGGGAGTGGTTGCTATAGTTGGTGTGGCATTAATGTGCTTACTATTATTAACTTCACCCTTTTTCCATGAACTCTCTCTTCTTGGCTCAATGGCTGTATCAACCATGTGGGTTAGTGTAGGTATGATGTTGTTAGGTATTACCAAGCAGTATGAAAGTGTGCTTAGTGAAACTATTTGGGGCAAGCACATTTTTGGTACATGTAGTAACAAAGTTGCCAGTACTACCAGTACTACCACTACATGGTTTGAAAATGGTAAGATAGTATATCGTTCAATCAAAGAACGGTTTTGTCCAATAGTTACATGGATTGATTAATTTTTAAACACAATAAAAGGAGAAGTAAAAATGAAGTATGTTTTATTTGTAGTAGCATTATTAAGTGCGGTTCCAGTATTTGCAGATGATTGTTTAGATGCAGGTGTACGCTTTAAATCATTCGCCAACACTGGTAGTAATGAAATTTATCTTGGTCAACCCGACTTGGGTGAAGCGTCTAATCGCGTAGAGTCTGAGTTCCATTGGGAAGAGCGAATTTATCCCTTTGCATTCACTTATAACACTTCAGGTGGTATTGAAGTGGCCATTGGTGATACCACCTTGGAGTACACTGTAGAGTCTTTAGAAGATATTGATACATTACTGGTTGATATTGCCTCAAGAGACTTTGAGAGTTCTGTGGAACTATTTGACTTAGAACTTGGTGGAGTATCTTTTGATACACCTACTACTCAAGGTGAACTAACACGACAAGTGTTTCCCATTGATGTTAGTGGAATGTCTCGTGCTTCGATTACTGGCAAGATTGAATTGAAAGGTCATTTCAGTAACAGTTCTGAGAAAAGCCGAGTAGAGATTCGCATTGGTAAAGATACATGTGACTTACTACCGCCACCTGTAGTACCTGACCCACCACCTTTGCCTGAAGCATTGCCGGTCTATTCCCTTAACATCTGGACTACACTGTTACTCGCTTTAAGTATGTTATCCCTTGGATGGTTCTTCTTACGCAAGTAAACTATTGACAATAATTGTAAATAGGATATATAATATGAATATGTATAATAATCATTGGAAAAATTGGGAAGGCTGGGAACGTTGGGAAGGCTGGGAACGTTGGGAAGGTGTTAAACCACTAGAACAACCTCCATGCCTCCATGATTCGTGTCCATCATGTAATGGTTCAGGAAGCCAAAAAGATGGACAGGTTTGTATCCATGCTATCTCATGCCCCTGTCCTAAATGTAGTCCTATGTGTTAATGCCCCGGTAGCTCAATCTGGTGAGAGCGCACCCCTCATAAGGGTAAGGTTGGTGGTTCAAATCCACCTCGGGGCACCATTTTTACAGGGGGGACTGTCTTGACAGTCCCCCTTTCTTTATAGTATTATAGTAAGATGGAGTTATCTTTATGAAAAACGCTAAACCAAAAATTGTATACAATGCAATTCGCACACCTGATGGAACCATACTAGAATCCATTCATCGACATGACTACAATGCTCATACTGATAAAAATGGATATACCTATGCAGTCGATGGTGGTACAGCTTACCTTCGTCGAGTAATTAATTCTGAAGCCCCACAATGTGAAGACTTATCATTGACTACAAATAATCCTCATTCTATAATCCGAGAAAAGGTTACATGGGGTACACTTGGGAAAGATGGAAAGGGTCCAGTTAAACAAATTACTATTAAAGATATGACGACTGATCATATTGAGGCATGCTTAAGGGATGTGACCGCGTTAGGTATTATAATCACAGACGATTGGGTAGTTCTACAGACAATGATTAATGAATTAGAATATAGAAAAGATAATATATAGTATTATACTTGTTTAAATCACGGCCCTCGTGGTGGAATTGGTAGACACGCTGGTTTTAGGTACCAGTTCCGAAAGGAGTGTAGGTTCGATTCCTACCGAGGGCACCAAATTATAAGAATTGTTTCCCCGAGTAGCCCAATTGGCAGAGGCGTCAGCTTCAAACACTGAATGTTGTTGGTTCGAATCCAGCCTTGGGGACCACTTCACATCACTGCCCGAGTGGTGGAACGGCATACACAGGAGACTTAAAATCTCCCGACTTCGGTCATGTGGGTTCGAATCCCACCTTGGGCACCACTTTTTATCCCACCTTTGAATTTATCGCTTTACAATCCTCATATCTTCTGATACAATTAGGTTTCTTAATTAAACACAGGAGCTTAAGAGATGGGTTACACACACTACTGGACTAATGTACAAATGTCGAAAGAACAATGGAGTGAGATTGTTGCGCGAGCAAAGAATATCCTCACCACGGTCTCAAACATCCCCGTACAATGGGAATGTGATGTAGATGAACCCCCGACAATTAGCGACGATTGTATTCGATTCAATGGGGTAGAGGAAGATGGTCACGAAACCTTTTTTATTCCACGCACTGGCACAGACTGGGAATTTTGTAAGACCGCACGTAAGCCTTACGACACTGTTGTCGTTGCCATGCTCACCATGTTGAATGACGTTAATCCTGACTTTACATGGACTAGTGATGGTACCATTCAAGATCATCAGGAAGGTCGAGAGCTTTACGCTGCCTCACTCAAGGTAACTTAATAAAAATATTGCTTTACAATCCCCCATTGGTTTGATACAATGGGGTTATTAATTAAACACAGGAGATTACAATGGGTTATTACACAGATTACGGTTTTAAGGTTATTGTATGACTATTTTCCGAGAAACTGCAACGCAAATGGGTCGGGATATTCATACTCTATCTAATACTCATTTCCCTGTGGAAACAGTTGACATGGGTTTTCACGCACTTAGAACTACGGTAGCTACATACTGTCAGGATAGAATTACTGATAGTGTACCAACTATTCGTAGAATTATTGAAATCTTGGAACTTGGTATTAGTTGTTATCCTGATATTCATCTTTGTGATTTTAAACCCTCCAGTTATCGACTGTATAATGGGGATTTCCCATTGAAACAATTTCAGTTTCATACCCAAAGTAAATCGTATTGGGTATTACTCAAAGATTATTCATTCCTTAGAAGTGAGTTACCGGATGACTATCGAGAGGATGAGGTATACATTTATGAAAAGGAAATTATTGGACCAGATTATAAGAATAAAACCACTCTTGAAGATTTTCTTAATGGTGGTAGGCAACTGTATTTGGATGGTCGAGATGATTGCTTCATAGGTTGTAGTTATAGAGCCTCTGACAAAAATCGGGATTTTTGTGATGATAGTATATGGGATTTCCATAGTGTACAAGTCGCTCTCCGCTCAATCGCTGGTTGGGGCAATAGCCTAGGAGAAAATAACAATGACTAATCGTACAGCAACCCTATTGAATGGACTCATTGAAGTTGAGAAAACTATTGACGCTAAAGTTGCTGCCGGGGAATACAAATTCTCAACAGATGACCATGAGCACATAAATTATCCTATAATGGAAAAGGCTCTTGTTGAGAACGTACCCTACAATATGGTGTGGCTCTCACACTGTATTAATCCAATGCTCGCTGCCTCATATGGTAAATATCGTGTCGAGGATGAGGATGACTCTTTACCTGAAACTGTGTATCAAGATTTCATGGATGGACAAACTATCATCTTCAGTGCAAGGTTTTTTCAAATTTGTAGTGATTGTCAAGCAAACTTTTATCTACATATATCACTACAAGACGAAGTAGTACACATTCATGTAACTACAAAAACCATGTGTGAAAAAAATTACCAATATTTTGTTGAAGTAGATTTTCCAACAGGTGAAGTTATTGTAGATGACTGGCCTCCGTTTTTCAGAGAGTTCGTTGATGCTAAACTGATCTCACGTAGTTTACCAGATGTAAATTATGTAGGTGGTATGAAAGAATCTTCTGAAGAAGCTGCTCGCGACGGATATGCACATTTCTATGTGGGAAACACTTGCCCATCAATATGGCAGGAAGATGGCCTAAAAGTTGGCAATCTATCAGAAGATCGAGAAGATGAGTCAATGGGTTCAGTGTGTACTGATCTATGGTGGACAACCATGATTGATGTGTCTCTATACAAAAAGTATCTCGAAGCAATTGGGAAACAGTATTCTGAAACGCTTATCATGGAAGAGTCTAAGAACTTTGCTAATATTATTAATATTGAACCGGGGCGGTATCGTATTAAACCGTACTATGGTTTTACACCGGGAATCAATCCCTATGGTTCAGATGCTACCGAAGTATATGCCTCTATTGATCGGATTGGTGATTGTGCATGAAGACCTGTAAGAACTGTAAAATTGCATTTAAGCCTCACACTGATGATTGGTGGTTAGGCCCTTACAGTCAATACTGTTCAATGCGTTGTAAATCCGAACGCTTGACCACAGTGTATAATAATGTACATTGTGTCAATAAAGGTATACCAGAAGAAACAAAAGAATGGTATAAAGAATTTACTTCAGGCAAATATGTATCACTTAGACAATTTTGCCGGGAGAATAATATTGTACCGATGACGGCATCGTTACGGTTCAAGAAACATATACCTGAATATCAAAACGTAAAACGAGGGGTACGTGGTGTATTATCAAATACCTAAAAAAAGCAATATCATTGTTACCAAACATGCTGAAGAACGATTCTTACAACGGTTTCGTTTACATTTTAGTGATATAATTCCTGATAATTATTTTAATCCATCAAAAAGTATATGGGAAGATGTAATTAAATATCAAATAACGAATGGTCACGTGTGTTATAAGTGGGAAATGGTACCATTTTATGTGAATAAGATTAGAGGCGTGTATGGTAATACCGTGGTAATAAAACGTAAACCATGTTATTATCTTTGTACTAAAGTGGATAATAACAGGTTAGTGGTTAAAACAGTAGTAGCTAAATGGTTTAATGATTGAAAATAGTTCTTGACATCTATGCTAAATAAGACTATACTTAAATCTTAAGTAATAGGGCGGTCGGCAGAGTTGGAGAGCTGCGCTGGATTGTAAACCCAGTACCTATGGTGTAGGGAGTTCGAATCTCTCACCGCCCACCAAACTTAAAATGTTGAAGTTTAATTCGTTGTCTGATGCTTCAACATAAATAATGACAACGGTGTGTATGGAGCACTTAGAGTTAGGATTGACCATCCTATAAAATCCGTAGGTCAACTATCAGGGATTAGCTGAGTTTGGTTTAGCACCGCGTTTGGGGCGCGGAGACACAAGTTCGAATCTTGTATTCCTGACCAATTTAATAAACAATGGTGTTCGTGGTGGAATTGGTAGACACGCCTGACTGTGAATCAGGTCCTTGCGGGTTCGAGACCCGTCGATCACCCCAAATAAAAAAGCCCACTGAAGAGTGGGCTTTTTCTTATTATAACCCTACGGTATAGGTATAAGGGTAACAGTTTTACCAATTCTCAAGGATTCAATAATCCCTTCAATCTTAGCAACATTTTTCTTACTCTCACTGATTGTAGCACAATATTCGAAGAACTCACGTAAATTTTCACTCGTGTCTTTCTTCTTATCATTGTCCAAGACAAATTGAGCACGATCAAGAATATCTTTAGCTAAGGTATTATATTGACCACGACTAATAATCGTATCCCATATCTTAACTACTTCACTCTGTAGTGCATCATCAGATTTCATTTCACTCAATCCATTAGCAGTGACATAAGTAATGAAACTTTGAATACGTTGGTTACGATGATAGGTATTCTCTTCAAATGGATTCTCCGGGTCTAACGATAAGAATTCTTGCAAGAGAGTATTGCTCCCCGTATATTCATAACTCTCAATATTACGAACTAACCATGCGTCAATTTTCTTACGCTTGGTTTGAGCAATAGCACCATCAGTGTTAGATACCAATTCTTGTAACGTCTGAACAAATTCTTGATTACCATCGACCGTAACATTGTCAAGAATATGATTTAGTTTATTAATAGAATTAGACTGTAGGAACTTAGTCATATTCTCAGCAGACATATTAGGAACTAAGAGGGCAGCAAGTGCATCATTACCCTTAATCTTAGATTCCACGTAACCATAGAAATTCTGATCACTCAAAAGTTCTTTCATTTTATCAGTGCTTACAGTACCATCTTTTATATCTTCTAATAGTTTCAAGAATGAACCACTTCGTAATTGTGTAATCAATTCTTTAGAAGGGGCACCACCGGGAAGTACATCTTTGATAGAGCCACCAAGAAGGTACATAGTCATACAGTAATCTAATCGACGAGGTGTAATATCCTTACGCAATTTCTCCGGTAATGCTCTCCACCATTCACATGCAATGCTACCTTTCTCACCATATTTTTCAGTAAAGAATGGAACACTCACATCATAACCAAATGTATACTTAACCTGAAAGCGATCAATATGTGATGGATCAAGTTTTTCCACATCATAATCATTTTCCTCGTCATCATCGGGATTGATTGCTGCCCAGATACAACTCAGATTTGAAAAGCGATGCCCATTGATAGAGCCAAATTGAAGTAGCTCCATACATCCATTACGCACTTTTTTATGCGCTCGGTTAAATTCGTCAAAGAAAATGGCTTTCACCTGATTTCTGGCAAATACTTCAGGACGTATTATGTCTAGAAAGATGGTACCATCAGCGGCAGTTCGATCTTTAGGTACACCGATAAAATCTACCCACGGGTCCATCGTCGCGCCAGAGAAGTATAACCAATCTTTACCACGTTCTCCGAATACTTTATTGAATGTAGCATCTACTAACGCAGTCTTACCGACACCATGAGTTCCAGTGAATAGTGCATTCTGCCCATTCTCTGCCCAAAAATTTAATTTGGTGTCACTTGGAAATTTAGCCAAAGTCTTTCTCCTTTTTCAGTATTGTAACAAGGTTGACAAAGGATGTCAAGCACGATATACTTACTGGATGAGAACAATTGATAGTAATGAATATCTGGAAATCCTTAATGAACTGGACTACAAACATGGTTCATTTTATCATTTGTGGGAAATGGGACGCCCACGTTTTGTTGAAGGTACCGAAGCCCTAGACGTTGTTACGGGTGCTGTTAGTTTCAATAGAGAGGGTAAATTTCTAGAATTTTTAATCAATGAAGATTTTTGGAAGACATTAAATTTACATCAGAAAACCTTTGTACTTGCACATGAGTGTCTTCATGTTACCTACAATCATGGTTATCGTCTTTTTCGTCATGCCAAGACTGCACTTGACGCTCGCTTAATGAACTATGCGTGTGACATTGTTATCAACCATAGATTAGTTGAGTTGGGTTTCGATAGAGATATTATTGATCCAGCCAGTGTATATTGCTGGCTTGACACAGTGTTCCCCGAAGATATGGATATCCTCCCTAATCGAAGTTCTGAATATTACTATTCTAAACTGAAGGAAATGGAGGATGAGCAAATTGAAAAGTTAGAACTATCCATACAAACCGTCGATCAACATGGCACGGGTGAAGGTGAAAGTGAGGGTGAATTTGAGGATATGGCTTCGATCATTGAGGAACTTATCGAAAGTATTTCTGATGAGGAAAAGAATGATCTTGCTGCTGACTTTGAAAAGAATCATAAAGAGCTTGATCAAAAAATAAATGATCAAGTAGATCAAGATAAAGCGGGTACCGCACCCAGTGGTATTTTAAAGCAAGTTGATCTATCACAAAGAGTTGTACGAAAAGATAAATGGGAAACTGTTATCAAGAAGTGGGTACAAAAAACTCGTTTAGATGATATGAAAGTTGAGGAACAATGGGCAAGAACTGCTCGTATGTTCAATGCATTGTCTTCAGACTTAATGCTACCCAGTGAGATGGAAACAGGTGAACCCCTTATTGAGAAGCATAAAGTTAAAGTGTATTTTTTCTTAGATACATCATACTCTTGTAAAAAATATGCAAATCGTTTTTGGAAAGCGGCACGTTCGGTTCCTGAAAAATACTTTGATGTTAGATTGTTTTGTTTTGATACAAGTGTGTATGAGACAACACTTGAGTCTGGTAAATTGTATGGCTTTGGGGGAACATCGTTTAGTCCTATTGAGAAACACATTCAACATATTATGAATAGTGAAACTTCAAAGTATCCAGATGTTGTATTTTTAATTACTGATGGATATGGTGATAGAGTGTATCCGGAAATTCCGGATCGTTGGCATTGGTTCATGACACCAAACTATACAAAAAGCTATGTTCCATCTGGATCACACCTTCACAAGTTAGAAGATTTTGAATAAAAATATAAGGAAAATATTGTATGCTAGAAATCTTCTGAAGAAAAAAGCTGGATGTTAAAAAAGGGGCCATTGGCCCCTTTTTCTTAGTCTGACTCTTCTACTTCATCAACCACAAGAGTAGTCACATAATCTCGTAAGAACTCCTGATGATTTTTCTGTATGAGCGTTTTGTAATCAATATCCTTACCAGAGTATCGACCCATTGCAATGGCAAATTGTCTACGATCAAGTTCTTGTTGACCTTTGATCGCATATTCCTTACGCTCTAAATCCTTATTAGTATCATAGAACGTATCAACAGGTTTGGTCATATGAGCTACAATATGAGAAACATAGATTTCCATATGCTCAATCTCTCTGAGAGCCTGTTCATCGTCTTCAAACATTTGACGAAGGTCATCTGATGCTTCAGCTAATACAACCTCCATAAGACGGCGTGGGGCTGTCACAGAGTCTTTAGCATGATGTAGTGCCACATACTCGTCAGTCTTCAGTTTAAGTATGGTACCATCCTTCAGACGTACAACAAAGCCCTCAATTCCTTTCATTTCACGGAAATCTTCAAAGAAATCGTCAAAATTTTCAATCATTTCTGTATGATTTTCAACAAGATATGGTTCCATACCCCGATCAATCATTTCCTCAAAGGGCATTAATTCACCATTTCCACGATTACGAACACCCAGTACTACAAGGTCCGCGTACTCATACGGTAACACAATACGATTGTGTGGAGCTACAAACTCCATGATGACGGTATAACCTTCAATTTCTAATTGTAGACATAGTTCATATAAAGACTGTTGTGCCGTCGGACGATTAATTTCTCGAATTAACTTAGCAGCGTCTTCAGCCATTGTAGAAGTTAATGAAGTTTTGGATTTACATAGTAACATTGAATGTGCATTCAAGTAGGTAGAGATTAAAGAACCATCTTCCTTTGAAGTTACATAATCAATGTTATCTGCTGACAAGTCCAACCCTATGGTGAATGGATTTTCACCTAGGTTAAAGAACTTAAAAAATGGTAGAGATACTAGAACTGGACCATCTTCGTCAATACGAAACATAGTTCCACGACATTCTAGTGCATCAGTTTGGCAAAAGTCTTGATATGAACCAAGACGATATGAGAATACATGATACTCCGCTCCATCGAATGCTCCAGTATGAACCACACGATAGAATGGGGAATCTTCGTCATTGACCAGATTGGTCAGATTTGTATATAAGTTTTCCATGATAGAGAGTCTATCATAGTGGGGTGCATACTGTCAATCCTTTGACGGCCATCTATCTTCGATAGCATCCAACAGGAGATGAACACAGTACCAGAATACACCAACGAACATTAACAGAATACCAATCGGCACATCGGGTTGTGTCTTTTTTGCATTTCAATACTCTCTAGTTAGTTTTAAAAATAGACGGTCAGAACCATCTTCCATTTCATCTACACGATATAGTACCATATGTTCTTGATTATCCATCGCACTTATTGCAATTTCTTTATCATTCCACCTAGAACAATCAACAAAATATTGATCAGGAACAAGTGCTCCACTCTGAGCCATTCTAACAAATGATTTCTCAGTACGATGATCACCCAATTTTTGGACGATCACCCATACTGGTGTTCTAGGTATTAGATTCATATTGATTTATCGCGGTAGTCCGAAAAATGTAGTACCTATGAAATAGACAATAGCCATTATCGGCCAGATTGCAAAAAATATGAAAGTTGCACAACCGATACCACTCATAGAAGTTCCTACAAGGCTATCAGCCGCTCCAAGAAGTTTGTTTACGTTCGGTGTATTTTCCATGATGTAATCATACCACAAAGTGCTACCATCTGTCAATAGGGATACTTAGACTTAATGTTACTTCTTAAGTCTTATCTGTATCTTCTTGTTTTTCATCTACATTTTCTAAATCTGTATCCTCATCTTGTGGAGGTTGGAATAATCGACTAAAGACTGAACTCATATCGCCATTATTCTCAAGCTTATCTTGTAGAGCACCATCAAGATATTCTGAATGCTCCATTCGACTGCTTCTAACAAAATTCAATTGCAATTTGTAGTTGTCTGCAATCATTTTTTCTTTACACATTCTCTTAATATCATTCCCATAAAATTCAGCATACTTTCGTCGGCTAATAATACTTGAGAGTAGTAAGATGGCCCCAGTGCCACCAATAAAAAATGAGGCTAAAGTGTGATCAACAATGAAGCTAATGGTGATCATCAAACCGTATATAATTTCATGAGTACAATTCATGATCCATTCTCTGAAGTAGAACCCCATCGTTTCGGCATGTTCTCTAGGCATGGCAGTTAAACCATCCATCAATTGTTTCTCATACATTGCGAGGCGTGTATCAATAATTACCGCTTCGTCAACATCATTACGTTTGACTGCCTGATCGAGTTTATCTACTTCTTGATTCAAATTCATAATTACCCTTATGTTAGTTCCAAGGGAAAGACCGTCAAATGACGGTCATTTCCTGTCCAGTGTTATCGAGGATATAAACATGTGGGAGATTGGCTGCTCTCACTTCACTACGATAAAAGTCTAGTTTAGACAATGATTCATAATGCCCCGTTTCATTGACCAGTCGATCATCTGTAACGAAATCAAATGGTGCGAACGAAAATACAGAACCATAAGAATGAAACGTGAAAAACTTCTTATTGCCTGAGCGCTTTTTAAATACTCTTTTATTACGTGTCATAGTACGTATACCTTTGTTGTTGTTTAAGTTTAAGTGTTAAGTTTATCTATACCATACTTGCAAGACTCTTTAAATGCAAGTGGTGAAGCCGTACCCTTATCCATGATCTTAAACATAATCGTATCTGCACGCTCAAGTGTCTTGAAGCCTGCACTTTGATATGTCTTCCCATCATGTGTTCTAATGGCAATATAGAATGGATATTCTAAACCACCATAAGTCTTTCTGTCAACTGACCATGCTTCTTTTACATTAAGTAGTTCATTAAGCATCTAGTTACGTTCTCCATTAAGTTGATTGTAAGTGTATGTCAATACAAGCGACCCATAGTAATAGGTTACGCATGCGTTAGGGGTTAATACATATTAACCTTCATTTGACCGTGGTGCAACGATAACACATACTCTCTCACTTGTCAAGTATACATATAGTGGTCCAATAAATCCTACCGCACTAATACCATCCTCCAGAACCTCTACCTCCCTACCATGCTTCGTGAAAAAGTTAATCGCATCAGTAATAGATTGTCTATGTAACTCGTTAAGTTTTTCTAATAAACTCATAGTCTTAACGGTTAATTCTAAACCAGTATTGAAACAGTTGGTGCAAGTCTTTGATTCTATTACACCTTGTCCATTACATTTATGGCATTTTGTGATTGGCATTGTTAGCATTTTGTGATTGGCATTGTTAGTAACGTAGTGTTACTTCCGTCTGCCCACTTACGCCATGGTGCTGCTGCATATTCATCATGTGCGGTACGCTTTTCCACAACTATCCTCCAAAAAGTTAATATACAGTTTAATTGAAAATGATAATCATTCTCATTTGGATAATTCCAAGTTCAGCTTACACTATACACCAAAAAAAAGTTGTTTGCAAGGGTTGACATTGTTGAAATAGTATGCTAAAGGGATGAAATATCGATTAAATATTTTATAATTTAATTACATAAAACGCTTGACACTTGTATAGTTTAGGGATAATATAGATACAACTTCAACGGAGAAAACATTATGAATTTTCAACAACTTGCGTTTATTACTGGTTCAGTCAATAACCCCGAAATTTGTTCACGTATATTGCGAGAACATGCCGATCTACATGAGCCTATTGTAAAGGGTTGGCATGGCTGGTGTCATCGCATTGCTGACTGGATTGATGGCGGTATGGATGATAACACACCTTTTAGAACATTTGTAAAGGGTAACGGTAAACTACCATTTTGGTCTATTTCTACCTTACCCGGTGCATCATTTTGTCCCGGTGCTGGTGATTGTCTTTCATGGTGTTATTCATTCAAATCATGGCGCAATCCTCCGGCGTTCGGTCGCCAGTTGGTTAACACTTTATTAATGTTGCACCGTCCTGATATTATTAAGGCTGCATGGGCTAAACTGCCAGCTAATCATCATGTACGTTTATATGTTGACGGTGATATCGCAAACGTGGCTGAATTGCGTTTTTGGATGAAACGCTGTGCTGAACGTCCAGATTTGAAAGTATATGGTTATTCTAAATCATTCAATGTATTTCTCAAGGCTGAATCCGAGGGTATTGTATGGCCTGATAATTATATCCTAAATTTGTCAGGTGGTCATAAGTATGATCAAGCCATTGTAAACCGTATGAAATTGTTACCCATAACACGTGGTGATTTTATTGGCCTTGATATTGGTCGCAAGGTTCGATCAAGTGAGCATGGTACGCCAGCCGTCAATAAACTGTTACGCGAGAAAGCAAAAGAGTTAGGTATGGGAAAAGTATTCACTTGTCCGGGCAAGTGCGGTGAGTGTACCTTAAAAGAACATGCCTGTGGTTCAAAACGGTTTAATGGTATTCCAGTAGTCATAGCCGTACATTAAACGATAACTAAAAATAATCCCGGCTATGGTCGGGATTTTTTTAAAGCATTTCATCCCTTTAACACAACTAGAATAGTTTGTCAAGCATTGACAACATATTAATTTTGATGTAAGATATGACTTATGGAAAAACATTATGTAGTATTTTTAAGTCCCGGCACACTGGTTGCTGAAATTTCTCAAGTGGAAATTTCAGGTTGGCATGTGCCCGAAGCTATGGACATGGCTTGTACTATTAAAGCTAAACCCTATGGGTTTTATTTTATCACTCGTAGTCGCACAGATGACGAATTAGACAGCAGTGAAACTAATCGCAGTGATGGAATCTATTATCTGGGTGGTAAAATAGAAACATTAGCACAAGTTAAAGCCCGGAATAATCCAGACGATTCTATTCTAATCAGTAATATGGAGTGTAATAACTATAGTCATGTTATTGTTAATACTAACTCGTTTAAAGTTACCCTACCCTTCGATCCTAATATAGATAGTTTAGTAGTGTCATAGTAGGGTTGACATACTGTGTAATGTAGTATACAATAGAATTTAACACAACAATTGGAGAAATGATATGCCTTGTAGTGATGGAGGGCCAACATAGTACACCAAAATTATTTGTTGCTAAGGGGCGACTTATTGATGTACTTAGAGAAGCTGTTGCACATCCCCGTTTTTGGACATGGGGTGGTGGTGGTAATATCAAACCATATGTAGCTGAAGTGATTGAAATAATTGAGGTTGACAAACCCTAATTTTTCGGTATACTAGAGACTTTAAACACAAGGAAACACATTATGTTTTTTATTTTTATGACTGTACTTACCATTGCCCTACTTATGTATACTACGTGGCTTTTGGTGCAGCGAGAGGTTTTAATAGTCCTATTTCTATGTACATCAATGTGTGGTCTTGGTCTTGGACTAACTATGGTGAGTTTTTTGCAGGTTATGGAAGGTTCTAGGGTTAATACACTATGCACTACTGAATATATTGAAACTCGGATTTCAGAATATGAAAGTGCCCTTACAATAGAACGAATTCCTTTATCTCGTGATCTTAAAATATGTTTGCACGGTTTTAAGATTAGTGAAACCGTTAAAAATCCTAGTGAAATTAGAACACGTGACATTGCTCAACATTTACAAATATCATTGTATAGATTGAATGATTACAACTGGCCAGATCGAAGTGCTGATATAGAGCAAATACGGCCTTATACTGAACTTATTGATCGTGTAAGAGTAGCACTTGACAATCCCTAATTTTTCGGTATACTTGTACTCATGGATATTACACAACTAATTGAAAGCCGAGTCCTAGCTGACCCGGCCATTATTTCAGACTTCATTAAACACCTTCCCGATCTGGGAGAAAATGAAGTCTATTTCTTATCACTCTCTGCTCGAAACAAATATCTGAGCACTGAGGAAAGAGACTACTACAGTTTAGGACAAACCGAAATGTTCAGTCGTCAGATTGCTTTTGATCGTGACGGAATTGCACTAGCGTTGAACCGTATGAAAGGTGATCTTGAATCCCGGCGTACTCGTTCAGGTTTGGAAATGCCTAATCGGTGTTTAGTCGTATACATTAACATTCATGGAATGTCAACCTTAAAAGCCTATGGCGCATTTGTAGAGGAAATGAATCGTCATCAGACTGAGGTGATTCACGCACTACTTAATAACAATGCACCTAACCTAACTGCATTCCTTCGCATGAACACTCGATTGATGAATCATATTCAGAAGGCTACAGGTACTAAAGAATATCTTGACGTTGACATTGATGCCCCTAAAGAATTGGCTGAAAGTATTTTAGAGCGTCTTCAAGAACCGCTCGTCGATCTTGGTATCCCCCATCTAGTCATAAAAACTCATGGTGGTTATCATATCATGCTCAAGAGTAAAGAACTCAAGAAGTTTAAAAACTTCCAACTCTATAAACTGATTTCCGAATACAATATCGAAGCTGAAGCCGAAGGTGGTGAAGTAGGCTTCAATAGTAACGCAATGGTTCCCTTACCCGGAACATACCAAGCTGGACATTTAGTTACTTACAAATCATTCTAAACAATCTACTTTAACAATCTACGCTAAACCGTTGAAAAGTTTAATGAATGTATATTTGTTAAACTTTTCATTTACTTTCTCACATTATTGTGGTAAAGGTATGAAATTCTTTGAAAACAATTGACTAAAACTACTTGACAATTGTTTTGAATGTGCTAGTATATTCATATGGAAAAACAACTAGCTAATTATCGCGGCATCATCTATTACACGAATGGTGAAACGTCTGAAGTTTGTACGTATTCACGTGCTGTTGTAGATGATATCAAAATGGGAATCGAAGCCCTTCAAACTGTAACTGCTGTCTGGTTTGCAAACATTGACAGTGGAAACGGTTATGACTGGGACAAACAATCACAGTGTTGGCAACAACGGTTATTCTAATATGAGTGAACAAAACACTAATACTACATATCGCGGTATCGTCTATTATAAAGATGGAACCACTAGCGTGTTTTCAACAGAGAGTTTAATTATCGCAGAGAATGCTCGACTGTGTGCGGTAAAACTTCCGACTGTAGAAACCATTTGGTTTGAAGCACTTGATGATGGTAATGGTTATAGCTGGGATGATCATTCACTATGTTGGTATCCCGCTTGACAACCGTACTAGTTTCGAATATAATTTAATAATCTAATAAATGGAAATATTATGACACGAACAATTAAAAATTTATCACGAACACGCTCCCCGGAATTGTACCCGAATATGGTACAATACATTAAGGATAATCCTGATGCTGTTAAGCAGAGCGTCGTAACTAAGTTTTCGAATGATTATCCTAGTAAGGCTAGATCAACCTTTACACTGTATTATCATAAGGCTCGTAAAGAAGCTGGACTGAAGCCTAATGGTAAACTGGGTCGTAAAGAAAGTGATACATACTCTAGCATTAAAGATATTGTTGAAAGTATGATGACTGATAATCCTAAAGTGACTGTTGAAGAGATGAAGAGAACGGTCGTAACGGAGTATCCAAAAATTAAAGAGTCTAGTGTACAAGTGTATGTGTATCGAGCACGTAAAGAGCTTGTAAACTAAGAGAACACAATTTTTACAAGGTTAAACCTTATGATAATAAGACAGATTCGATTAGGTGGTGTAGATGAAGATGTGCCGATTAAAGAAGCATTATATTATGTGCAAACTAGTAAGAATGGTTTCTTTGTAAAATCCGCTCACCCTCATGTAGAGCTAACCACAAATCTGTTTAACGCACAAGGGTTTTTCAGTAAATTTGAAGCTGAAGAAGTAGTAAGCTATCTAAACAAACATTTTAAATTTGAAACTTGACAATTAATAATTTTTCTGTATACTAGAGTTTCAATTAACTAAAAAGGAAATTTATGAGTACTGAAGCAGAGCTATTGAAGCAATTGAACATCGAGCGTAAATCTCACACCACTGAGATTTCTATATCAGGTGGTTCCGTTCATATACGATATCCCCGAATTGGATGGCAGCGTGCAGCACGTATTGATGCTGACTCACCATTCGAGAACATTGTTAACACGCTACAATGGGTCGAAAGTAATGCCGCTGCCTGATACTCCCTGTAATGTCTGTGAGGCTGATGATAAGTGGCCTTCAATGTATCCTAAACCATCCTGTAGAATGAAACGGGATATGGAAAATGTGGAAAACGTTGTGACCAAGGGTGTGTATCGTGAAATATTGAAAAACAGAGAAGAGGATAAGATTGATATTCCTTGCCCAATGGTAAGGCTCAACGAACGGAAATAATATGAACAACCACGAATCAGATTTAGAATTAGAAATGGCGTTCAAGAATGATTTTTATGCCTTATTATATAAACATAATGCCCATTTTAGTGATGATGACCATCCAATACATTTTTTCTGTCTAAAAGTGAGGAAGGACGTAAGTATTACACAAAGCAAAATTAAACGTACATAAACCATAAACCGGAGAAACAAAATGAAAAACAGATACGCAGTACAGATTTACAGCAATGATGGTTCACGCCTTGCCACACGCTATGCAACTTTTGAGACTGCAATTAGCGAAGCGAAAGATAGAGCGTCAAAAATATCACACGGCTCGGTCGGCGTATGGGATTCCGACGAAAAGCGCGAAGTCGCCACATTACAGGCTACCCGCGTAAGCGGTCAGGAGGCATTGTAATGGGCTATAATAAACAGATAGATGTTTATGTAGAAGATATTCCTAACCGAGACTTTTAATGATGAAAACGTTAATACTATTTGATCTTGAAGAAACTCTAATCGAGTCATTCGATGATGCTGCTATTCTGACAGGTAATGTCAATAAGATCAAACGCGCTATTGATGCTCGTAAATTCGCTCATGACCTGATCGCTAGTTTGGCCGAACCACCCGAAGAGCATACCTTTGAATTTGGATGGATGTCATGGGCAATTTGGGAATGGACAGTAGGAGAGTATCAATTAGCTACTGAAGTAATTCAAGTACTTGATCGTGATCATGATTTCAATTGTCAGCAACGCTGGTCTACTCTATCTGATTGGAGTATGGTAGCATGGGCTAACTTGATACTGAAACATACTAGATCACATTTCAAACGTTCAGAACTTTCTCAATATTTCTCTAAAGAAGATATCTTGTTAAAGGTTCGTGAAGAATTTAAAGAGTTTGATCGTGTAATTCTTTTTGATGATACGGTTGAACATGGCTTGACAATTGAATCTAGTCATTGTACAATTGAATTTCAAAATATAAAGGACATGAATCAATAAGTAAACATAAGAATGAACAGATTGCAATGATTACGGGTGCTATAGTAGCTCATAATATATTGTATTCGACTTCACAACGTGCAGGGCAAATGGCAATGAATGCGTTGTACACTGTTCGACCTGACTTCTATTCTATTATTCAGGAAGAGCGTGCGTGTAATCCATTTTATGATAATGAAAACATGCACAAGTTTTGGGATCGTATTAATGTTTTGCTTGACAATGAAGCAGCGAATATTAAAGATTGAGTTGACAAAAGAATAAATAGGTGGTAATATAGATCATCAATTGTAGAAACTAATATTCTCCGCAATTGAAGTATCGGTGGAAAAGTACACCGAGGGGAAACCCTAGATTCATACAGTAGCCCACGCTACCTAGGTGAATCTGAGTAGCTTACATTAACGTTGGGTCGTCAGGCTGATCCGGTGCTGACAAGATCGAACGGTAAGTTGCCCAAAACAATTCTGGTTATTAGAAGGGACTCCATTGGAGTCCCTTTTTTATAGGGGCTGGACGAATGCCTTATTATCTAGTATCATGGTTATTGAACAATGGCAATACAATTTATGAGGGATAGTATATGTAGTATAGTAAAGCAATTGATCTAATGGCTATAATAGACAGGTCATAATAGTTATAAAAAATTTAAACTATCTGCATAAGCTGTAGGAGTGGGTATAAGCAGTAAATACAGGGCACCACTTCTACCAAGAATAAAAGGACTCCAATAATGGTGTCCTTTTTTTTTAATCTAACCCTTGACAAATGATTAAAAGATGGTAGTATAGGAAGTGTAATACCTCCACCAGCAAGACCTATGCCCGTTTAGAGGCATAGGCAATCGTAAGAAGGGCAGACTCTCTCCGTGTTCTGCCCTTTTTTTATTTTACAAGCTGCTTGACATTTGATAGTAAATAATGATACTATAGATTTTGAGATGGGGTTGCGCTTCGACGTAATCAGCTTAGGAGGTGGATGGCAATATTAGAAGCTATCCCGTTGAACAACAGGTAGGTGGAGTGAAGCTATTAATTTAGTGGAACGTCGATGCCTTTGACCCTGGGACACCGAAAAAATTCCTATAGATAATTAAATCCTGCTGGCGACAGGCCATCTCATTTTTTAACTTAACCGGAGAATTAGTATGGCACTTACAGCAACTATCGTTTATCCATCATTATTGAAAGACAACGCAATTATTAGAATTGACATAACTGATGTTAACATTGGCAGTACTGTCGCACAGGTGAACACTACGTATGAGGATTTTTCTAGCACGACTGATCTTCGTGATGTTTGCGAACTCTCTCGCGAGTTAGTATTAGAACCTCATGTTCGTATTTCTGTACGAGCTAATGAGCGGGAACTTCCTCGTGCGCTATTAATAATGAATGACTTAGGAACTAATCGTTCTACTAGTAAAAATATGTTCTTTTCAGGTGATGAAGGGTTCAAAATTTTAATGAACTGGTGGTAATGAATATACTTCCAGTACGCTACAGCAAACTTAAACCCGCTCAACGTCGAAAGATAAGGAATCTTTACGTTAAGCTACAAAAGGATAAGTGCTACTGGTGTGATACGTCACTCAATGATGAACCACCTATTGAAATCACTAACAAGGTGATAGACTGGGCACTATTCCCACCTAACTTCCTAAAGCATCCTATTCACCTTCAACATTGTCATGACACCGACTTAACTGAAGGTGCAGTCCATGCCTACTGTAACGCTGTAATGTGGCAATACTACCAACGTTAAGCGACACATTAAGTAACACGTTAAGCATTGCATTAAGTAACACGTTAAGCTTACTCTAAGTGTCTCTCAGAGCGTACTAGTATACACAAGGCATTACGCATGCGTTAGGGGTTAATTGCCCTTGGCATTCTATAATTTTTATGTATAATAGAATCAACAATCAAAGGAAATACAAAAATGTTTAAGGTATTTGGAGTAGCTCATTCCCATCGTCATGGCTCTGATATTGTTTTCGTATTATGTGAAGATGAACCAGATGCCATAGATTTGGCTATTCATGACCCTGACTTGTATGAGATACAGCGTCATGATGAAAACGTTATCATAACGGAATTACAATACAATATCTCGCAGCATTTAGATCAATCCGGTCTATCTCATGCTGCAAACCGGGATGCCGCCTTATTCAATGTTGTAAAGCTTGCCACTACCGAAGACCGCAATGCGTACATAGATAAGTATGACGCGGACTATGATGTGACAAGTCGATACTATCGCAGAGACTAACCTCCAAAATAGATTGACAGTCCAACTCATAACGATAACACAAAAAGGGCTTGGTGTCAAGCCCTTTTTTTACATTCATTTCAACTTTTAACCCTTCCATTCTACACTAAAAAAACTTAAATGTAACCCTTGACAAGTGGCATAAACTATGCTAAAGGGATGAAAAAATCAATTGTAAAATAGTGCTTGACATTTGTGTATAGATATGGATAATAAGAGATCAAACATAACAATCAATAGGTGAAAAATGCGACCATTTAATGAAACGGGTATTAATGATAATGATAATGATAATGATATTGTGTATGAACTTAATCCGCAACCGGCACACATTACACGGGATATTGAATCATGGTTACACTATCCACTTAAACCATTTGTAGACAGATACCCACGCCCTAATAAGGTTACGGCCAAAACTCGACGTAAGCGTAGAGTGAAAAATAAACTGGCTAAAAAATCCAGACAACACAACAGAAAATAGTGCTTGACAAGCTGTAATTTTTCTGTATACTTAGAACTGTAGAAACTTAAACAACCAACGGAGAAACAAACATGAAAGCATTTTTAATTGATCCAAAAGCCCGTACCATTACAGAAGTTGAGTATAATGGCAAATTACAAGAAATCTATAACTTTCTTGGTTGTCAGTGCTTCACAGTTGCGCCCATTAACGATTCAACCGATGATAGCGTATACGTTGATGATGAAGGTCTATTATCAAATGAACGCCCATTGTATGCGTTTCAATTCATCGGTGGACATCAACCATTAGTGGGTAGAGGGTTAGTAGTCGGATACCCCGATGATGAAGGTGACACCACGCCAGCCACAATCACGCTGGAACAACTTCAAAATATTACACATTTTGGCACACTTGGTAGTTGACAAGTTGTAATAAATGTGTATAATTAGAACAGTAGAAACACAAACTTAAACAACCGGAAAAGGAAACACGATTATGAACATTGCGCTTAAATCTATTACTACCAATCTTAGTATGAGTGACGAGACTATTTGCTTTAGTGCCAACCTTTACATCGACAACAAAAAAATTGGAACCGTTATGAACCGTGGGCACGGTGGTGCGCATGAGTTTAGCGGTGATTGGGCAGCGTATCGGGCAGCTAATGACTGGGTAGTGCATAATACAGAGCACACAAATTCTTGTGATGATGCCATTGAATACATGATTGATGAATTGGTGCATGACTATAATATCACCCAAATGATTAAACGTAAAATTAAAACACATCTTTTGATCACTGAAAAGGGTAATAATGATTTGTTCTGGGGAAAACTCCCGAAAGGTATTAGTGTGACGCCAGAAATATGCAATCTTTATATGGAGAAAACTAATCCTGCGGCTACCGTTCTGAATATGCTACCCATACCCGAACTGGTTAAAATTTTTAAAGACTCGGATACATAACTTTCCTGTGGTTGGAAAAGTAAAACCTTAAAAGGTTTATAGCCCTGAACGATCAGGGCTTTTTTATAACATTATCATACCTTTAACATATTATACTATCACTTGTCAAGTAATTTATATACAAAATAATGCTTGACAACATGTAATAAATCTGTATAATTAAACACTCAAACAATTATTGGAGATACAAATTATGACTGATGAACAGAAAAAAATCTTATTGTATGCAATGCTTGATCTTAAAGCATTAATCCGTGCAGAAGATTGGGCGGAAATTTGTGAACTAAAAGATGATGCATCGGAAACTTTGGGTGAAATGATGGACGCTTTTCCCGATAGTGGTGCAGCCTTGAATGAACACTTGGCGAGTAGAGGTGAAGATATAGTATAACAGATCATCCTGTAGATCAAAAAGGGAACTTCGGTTCCCTTTTTTTATAACCCTTTCATCCCTTTAGCATACTACACTATTACTTGTCAAGTAATTTATATACAAAATAATACTTGACGACAGATAATAAATCTGTATAATGGAAACCATAGAAACTTAAACCACAGAGATTAAATTATGAAAACGAATACTACCACTCAACTTGAACTTACGGGCATCATGAACGACTCTAACTACTTTGTTCGGCGTGAATACAGTAATGATATTAAAGATATTACTAATATTGACGATGGAAGTACAACGGTTCGTGGAGAGATAACAATCTCGACAACGTATGATTATGCTTATGAGGAATCATTACCGCTTAAAATAAGCTGGGTTGTGCCTTACGTCTACGAATATGTTCTGGACGATGCTGGACTACAGACCGTTGCCCATGTTCTACTTTTTGAAACTGATCCACGTGAAGATGTTAATCGTATGATCTTTGAGAATGTGAATGTTATAAAAAAGACTACACACTCTGAAAAATTGCTTTCAAGTAATGAAGAAATCAAGCAATGCTTGGATTTAGGTAGAATAACAATAGTTAATATGGACAAAATCATGGGCAGACTAGAGCATGAACACCTTGCATCATGCTATAATTCAATTACTTGTAACGTACCAAACTAATGGAGAGTGATATGATTACTAATCAAGAAATTTTTAAGAGTATAATCTAACAATTCCTATATAACAGATCATCCTGTAGATCAAAAAGGGAACTTCGGTTCCCTTTTTTTTATATACCTTTCATCCCTTTACCATACTATACTACCGCTTGTCAAGCAAAATATATTTTCATATATCTATTGACAACTAATGGTATGGCTGTAATAATGGTCACAAGTTAAAACAACTAGCCACGGAGAATAGAAAAATGAATTACGGAGATAGAATTGCAACCGAGATTGTAGAGAGTATGATCGAAGCTCTAACAATTGGTGTAAATGGTAAATGGTCAGCCCCATGGACAAACTTAGGTAGTGATATGCCTAAAAATGCTTTTAGTGGTCGCGAATATAATGGGTTTAATCCACTATACTTATCGTTTGTCGCACAGAGAATGGGCTACACTTCACCACATTGGGCTACATTCCCACAATGGAAAAAAGCCGGTCATAAGGTTATTAAAGATACCAAAACGACACCAATCGCATTTTGGCAGCCTACAAAGTACACTGAGACATTGAAAGATGGGTCAGAAAAAGATCGGACTGGGTTCATGTTCAAAGTATATCGCCTAATCAATTCAGATTGTGTGGAAGGCTGGGAACCACCAACGGTAGAACTTAATGAGTTTATGCCAATCGAACGCTGCCAATCGACTGTAGAGGCTTTACAAGCTGACATTCGTCATGGTGGTAATCGTGCATTTTTCTCACCGTCAGTCGATATTATTCAAATGCCTGAGCCTGAGCAATTCGACTCTAGTGAGAATTATTATGCTACACTATTCCATGAGATTACTCACTGGACTGGACACAAGGATAGATTAGATCGCGAGTTCGGTACACGGTTCGGCAATGATGCGTATGCGTTTGAAGAGTTGGTGGCTGAACTAGGTGCCGCTATGCTTTGCGCCCGTCACGGTATTGAAACACAGAACCGTGACAGTCATGCACAGTATATACAGCATTGGATTAAAGTATTACGTGCAAACCCTAAAGCGTTATGGACTGCCGGTTCAAAGGCACAAGCCGCCAATAATTACGTTATGCAAGCTGGCGAACTATCAAAAGAGGATGAAAAACTAGCAGCCTAAAATATATAAACCAAAATGCTCTGAATATCAGAGCATTTTTTTATAATCCTTTCATCCCTTTAGCATACTATACTATCACTTGTCAACTATAATCCCACCAAATGGCGCAATTTTTGGCGTGATAAAAATGTTTAATATACGCTTGACACATATACGAATGTGTAGTAATATGGTTACACCAAATAAGCAAACACACAAACACGGAGAAACAAATATGAATGTTGAAATTTTTGAATCAAACGGTTGCAAATTCCGCTGTACTAGCGAGCAAGCCGAAACCTTGCGCCAACTGTCCACAATCCAGCGTGGCGGTATCGGTACAGTCCACAGTTATGTATCATCTAGTGGTCGTATCACGCCAGAAACGGCAGATATTCAGTTTATCACAGCGTTTTCAATTAGCCGTTTATACCAGCGCAAAATTGACGCTTTGAACGGTCTGGAAGTATCCGAAGTGCTTAAAAACGCTACCGACAAGACTAGCAACCCGAAATTGGCTCTATTAAGTGAGGCAGAATTGACGGATTTGTTTAATACTCGCCGTGCTGGTGAGATTGCATCTATGCAAAAAACGCTTGACGGTGATCGTAGTGGCGCACACCGTCAGGCACATGATACATTCTACTGTCATATATCAGATTGTATCAAGGTGCATTATCGCACGTTTAAAAATGATGCAGGTGGAACAGAATTAGAATTGATTGGTGGCTTGCCAGTGGTCAAAAGTATTCTGGTAACGATCATTGAAATCAAGCGCAAGGTCACAAAAGCCGGTGAATACAAGGTGGTGAACAGTGGCGCACCTGTCCTAATGAGTAACGCGATCAAGAAAACCATGAACACGCGCAGTACAAATATCAAAACCCTATCTCTAGCGGGTGATAATTTTGACCGGTTAGTGGTTAGCCGTAAAGAATTTTTGCCAGAACATGTTAAGGGTATACCGGACGATCTTTTCATCCGGTAACAGTTTTCCGTGGTTGGAACTAAAAGCCTTAACAGGTTGTTAAAGCCCTGCATTATGAAACATAATGTAGGGCTTTTTTGTTTATGATTCATCCCTTTACCATACTTATTCTTTATTGTCAACAACTAATAGCGACATTTATCGCGACATTGTGTCGTGATAATACTGCTTGACAACCTATAACATTTCTGTATAATAGTACCTATAGAAACACAAACTTAAACAACAACCAACGGAGCAGAAGATTATGAAGACAATTACATTAGGCGTAGTGCAGAGAGTGACCGATTCAGGTGAATTGTGGCGTGAAGAATATTGGTTAAATGGTAACTTACATAATGAACATGGCGCAGCCTATCGAGAATGGGATGAGTCAGGTGAATTGATAGAAGAATCCTATTGGTTAAATGGTAAGTTGCATAATGAGCATGGGTCAGCGTTTCGAGAATGGGATGAGTCAGGTGAATTGATAGAAGAATCCTATTGGTTGAATGGTGAATCATTACTTAAGGCTGAATGGGAGCGTAAAGTAAATCCTGATCCTTGTCTTGGTAAGGTAATTACTGTAGATGGTAAGCAGTATCGATTAGGAGAAGTATGATGGAAGATCGACAAGTGAGCATGAGTGTAGAAGGTGAAGTGCTAGACGAATTTTAATCCCTAAAGTGTAAACCAAAAATGCCCTGAACATTCAGGGCATTTTTTATAACATTATCATACCTTTAACATACTACACTATCACTTGTCAAGTAATTTGTATACAAAATAGTGCTTGACAGCATGTAATATTTCTGTATAATAGTACCTATAGAAACTAATCAACCACGGAGTAACAGATTATGAAACCTTTTAAGAAAGTTTGTAAAATTGGGTCAGAGAATGAGTATGATTGGGCTAAAGATATATGGGTAACTATCGAATTGAGAGAAAAAGATGGTAAATTATCCCTAGCAATTTCAGGTGAAGTTGGCCCAAAACGTGGCGGTGATGCTGACTCATGTGGGCAAATCCGCAGTGAACTAGCTAGAGTAACAGCATTTGCCGCCGGTTGGGATAAAATTAAGGTGTTACAACTTAGTGACATTTGGAGAAAGTGGCACCTCAACAATTTGAATGCTGGTAGCCCAATTCAAGAATTAACCATTAAAAACTTTTACGAGCCGCATAATGGGCGTTTTTGTCATACTCAAGTAGAGAAACTTTTAAAAGATTATGGTGTATTTGAAGATGAAAGTTATCTAGTTGATGGTAAGCCGTACAAGTATGGCTCTGCATGGCTACATAAGGATTTACCAGACAGCGTGTTACGATGGTTGAAAACTGTGCGTAGCTCTGCACATAGTTCACACCCTTGGTATTATGGTAAGTAGATAATAAACCGAAATGGAGTAACAAAGTATGAGTGATGAAGAAAAGTTACGTGAATTGATCTATGCAATTGGTGAAGCCTTAACACAATATGAGGGTACTATGGAGGCAGTTGATCTTTATCAGGCTTATGGCTGTAACCCAAGAATCGAGTTCAGAGTAGGTGAAGCAGTAGCACATGAATAATTTTCCGTGGTTGGAAAAGTAAAACCTTAAAGGTTTATAGCCCTGATTATTCAGGGCTTTTTTAATAACCTTTTCATTCCTTTAACACACTACACTATCCCCTGTCAACTAATTCATACACAAAAATAATGCTTGACAGCATGTAATATTTCTGTATAATTAGAACTGTAGAAACACAAACTTAAACCACGGAGCAGTAAATTATGAGAACGAATACATTACAAATCATTCAAGACTATTCGCCAGAATCACCACGGGAATGGTGTAATATTGGCACAATCATGTATACAAGCAATCGTTATACTCTGGGCGATGAGTATGCAAGTGATCTCAACCACTGGTTACAAGAAAAATTGGTAGAGTCGGGCTATGAAGATCGAGCTATGAAACAGGCCGAAGAAGCTGGCACCGAATATCAATCGCCTGATGAATTGACCATGCAAGAGTTACAAAAAGAATTTGATGATTATTACTTTCACAGGGCAGTATACGCTTACATTCATAGCGGTACAGCCTTGAGTTTATCACCATTCAGTTGCCCTTGGGATTCTGGTCAATCAGGCATTATCTATGTAAAAAAGGATTATGCTGAAAGTGAGGGAATTACTCAAGAGCAAGTTTTTGAAAACTTTAAAGCTGAGATCGACACTTTCAATCAATACTTAAATGGTGACGTTTACGGATTCAAAGTAGTAGATACAGATGGTGAGGAAGTTGATTCATGCGGGGGCTTTTATGGTAGCGACTATAAAACGAATGGAATGGCTTGTCATATTGATATGGATACTATCAAAAAAGTTGTTATGATGGAAGATCGACAAGTGAGCATGAGTGTAGAAGGTGAAGTGCTAGACGAATTTTAATCCCTAAAGTGTAAACCAAAAATGCCCTGAACATTCAGGGCATTTTTTATAACATTATCATACTGATCAGGTTAAACCGAACTGGTCGAACAGTAGCAAGTACAAAAAGATTACACAAATTGATTCACACATTTTTTATCGTCCTACCTATTGACAACCTATAATAAATCTGTATAATAGTACCTATAGAAACTTAAACACAACCAACGGAGTAACAGATTATGAAGTATTTCCACGTAAAATTGAGAATGTATATCGACAGCTACGAAAAGACTAGCACTCACTTTGTTGCGGCTGAAGATGAAAAACAGGCTTTCATCAAGGCCGCTGAGAATGAATCACACACCACACTAGAGTGGAATGATGATGGAGACGCGGAAGATAATGGGATGATCTATTCCCTTACCAGTGTAACTGAAATCACCCCTGAAGAAGTACGAGCACTTAACAGAATGAAAGTCATTTACTGGACAGTAACAGCTTAAACAACAATCGCGATTAAACGTCACTAGACAAGGAAGGTGTATCATAGTGTAGCGTAACCCCCATAATATAATTTTGAGAATAATACTTGACTTAAAAATGCCCTGAACATTCAGGGCATTTTTTATAACATTATCATACCTTTAACATACTACACTATCACTTGTCAAGTAATTTGTATACAAAATAGTGCTTGACAGCATGTAATATTTCTGTATAATATGTACTATGATATTAAAAATTAAAAGACGCATCCGCAACTGTTTAGTACGTTTGGATGTTAAAACCGAAAAGTGGGTACTTCCAGAACGATTCTGGAACGCCCTCGATGAAGAAAAATTTGATGAATGTGAAACCTTTATCGAACAAGCATATCGGAATTATCCTGATGATCCACACGTAGTCTATGCTCAAAGTCTATTAACACGCTTATCCAGTTGATAGAAAAATTCTTGACGATCAATAAATACCCATAATCCAATAGAGTACACCATCATGCTACTAGCAAAACTATTTGAATCAAACAACGACTTTAATAAGTCAGTACGTGCAGAAAATGAAAAACGTGCAAAAGATAGAAAGATGAAACGCAAGCATGAATTGCGATCACGTAAACATAAAAGCAATTTACAATCAAAAGAAAATCTGGCACAGTTCGATAACCTTCAGCAGATGCGTAAAAAGGAATCTGATGAAAAGGTTGAACGGAATAAGGACAATTTGAAAACTGATAAAGTAGTCAATAGTGCTGATGCTCTTCAAAAAAGATTAGCCGATAAGTGAAATAGTGCTTGACAGGTTGTAATTTTTCTGTATAATAGTACCTATAGAAACACAAACTTAAACAACAACCAACGGAGTAACAAATCATGCTAAATGCAATCAATTTTAATGGCACAGACTTTTCTCTGGACTCAGATGAAATAGAAGCCAATCTATTAGAAGCCCTGATCGACTGTGGTCAATCAGGTGACGTTTTACCACAAGTTCAATACGTCATTGCTAATTGGAGCATCACGGGCGATACAGATGATTGTAGAAAGTATCTGGCAGGATATGGCGCATGGGTTGATGATGAACTGCTAGACCATACCACAAATCTTGAACGATTAGTGTGGCTAACAGGTTCAGCACTATTAGAAGATGAATCAGCATATTTCTCAACTTATTAAACTTGATACTTTGTAAATACTATGATGCCATATAACTTAATAACTAAGGAGTTCCAAAATGTTTAAACTACTAGTAGCAATTACACTCTTAATCGTTTCAAGTGCATCCTTTGCCGAGAAATCATTGATGAATCAGCTTCAAAGTAAACCAGTCTGTGAAAGCCCATCAGGTTTTACTCTCGATACAGCGGGGGGTGTATGGATGCCACAAGATTACTCACACCTACAACTTGAACAACCAAGCTCAACAATCGAATATCCAGATATGACAATCAACACCGTTACATTTGGATATGACAATAGATTGTATGTCAATGGTAATCTAGTTGATACCTTCACCTGTGTGTTATATTTCAATGTCTCTATAATCGACTCACAAGAACTAGGTGTTGAAATCTATATGTATGGCCATACCTTTTTTGTACGATTGGATATCTAACATATAATACAACGCGCTTGGTAAACCAAAAAAGCCCTGAATGTTCAGGGCTTTTTTTATAACATTATCATCCCTTTAACATATTATACTATTACTTGTCAAGTAATTTGTATATGAAAATAGTGCTTGACAGTAGATAATAAATGTGTATAATAAGAACTGTAGAAACACAAACTTAAACAACCAACAGGTGAAACATTATGAATCAGAATACACTTACAGTTAAATTACTAAAACAGTATCATGCCTGTGCCATTGGTCTGGTAGAGCGCAACAACCTTGAGGGTTTTCCATTAGATCGCTTGGACGAAGTTCAAGGGAATTATAATTGTTATATTGAACAGCTTGAAGGGATTAAGGATTCGCTGCCAACATGCAAATTTGATGCCCAAGGGAATATGATCGAGCGGACAGATTTATATGGCTGCGTTATTATCTATGAATATGATACTCAAGGGCGTATGATTAAGGAAACAAATGCAGAGGGAGATATTACTGCCTATGAATATGATACTCAAGGGCGTATGATTAAGGAAACAAATGCAGAGGGAGATATTACTGCCTATGAACATGATGCCCAAGGGAATAAGATCAAAATAACATTTTCAAGTGGCGCTTTTAATACATTTGAATATGATGCCCAAGGGCATCTGATCAAAAAAACATTTTCAAATGGCAATGTTCACAAATATGGATATGATGCCCAAGGGAATCAGATCAAACACACATCCCCAAATGGTGATGTTGATGCCTATGAATTTGATGGCTATGGGAATATGATCAAACAAACAAATTCAAAGGGTGCTGTTATTACATGGAAATATGAACATTATGAAGATGGACAATTGAAACGTCTGAATGACATGATCATTCCGTGGTTTGAAAAGTAAAACGTAAAACCAAAAATGTCCTGATTATTCAGGGCATTTTTTATACACTTTTCATCCCTTTAGCATACTACACTATCACTTGTCAACTAATTCATACACAAAAATACTGCTTGACAACCTATAACATTTCTGTATAATAGTACCTATAGAAACACAAACTTAAACAACAACCAACGGAGTAACAGATTATGAACATACAATTGGGATACGATGTACTAGATTCCAGAGATGTCATTGAAACAATTGATCAACTGGAATCAGAGCTGAAATTTTTAGTAGAGTACCACAAAGAACAACTGGAGTTGAAGATGGAGGGGGCTGAACGAACTGCCAGCGATATTAAATCCCTCAAGAGCCAAATTAAACCTTTGAGGGCATTTGCTGATGCCTTTATTGATATGATTGGTAGTGCATGGTATGACGGTGTTAGCCTAGTCAATGATGACTATTTTATCGAATACACCAAGGAATATTCGGATAATATCGGTAAAACTTCTGATGATGACTCGTGGCCATTCACTCATATTGATTGGAATTCAGCGGCGGATGCATTGCAGTATTATTTTAGTAGCGTTGACGTGGATGAACATAAGTATTGGACTGCCAAATTATTAAAGATGGATTTCCTGTGGTTGGAAAAGTAAAACCTTAAAGGTTTATAGCCCTGATCATTCAGGGCTTTTTTTATAACACTATCATCCCTTTAACACACTACACTATCCCTTGTCAACTAATTTGTATATAAAAATAGTGCTTGACAGCATGTAATATTTCTGTATAATTAGAACTGTAGAAACACAAACTTAAACCACGGAGCAGTAAATTATGAATCATACTTACAAAATTGAATTGCTACAACTTTTAGATCAACTAAAAAACGATGCAAAGGTAATGTATGGGTTTAACAAATACATTGACCTGACCTTTAAAAATCTTGGTATGCACGGTGGATGGGCTAAAGTTGTTGATCGTATGTATGCTATCGAAATCAATAATCAATTACTATGTGAAAAATACCTTGACGAGGCTAAAGATACTCTAATCCATGAGTTTGCTCATATTGTGTGTTTTTGGGATAGATCATTAGGACGCAACCACAATAAAGGTTGGAAAAAAGTCTGTAGAGCATTAGGTGGCACTGGCAACCGTTGCCACTCAGTACCCCTTAAACCTAAGCGTAAAACCCGTGTGGCAATCTATAACGTGCCTACACCAAACGGTAATGTAACAATGCCAATTGGTTTGATCGTACACGGTAAAATTAATAAAGGTCAAAATAGATGGCTAATTGCATGTCGATCAAAAATCTTACCGGAACATTTTACCGGAAAAATAATGCTCAAATCAGAATACAAAAATACTGCTTGACAGTAAATAATATTTCTGTATAATAGTACCTATAGAAACTTAAACCACGGAGCAAGATTATGGAAGCTTTTTCTATTCCAGATGAACTACTAGATGAAATTGGACTTGACGTACCCACACTGGCCAACTGGCGTGGATTGGACGAATACGATAAACAGTGTGATGAATTTATTGATACTCTAAAAAAGTATATTCTTACTCTGGAAGTTCGCCCGAAACATACTGGCAAAATACTATCACTTCCATTCGCGGATGGCTACGCCCAATATATGTTTGTGGATTGTAAAGAGTATGGTAAGTATTTACTCCATTTACCATTAGGTGATGCGTATCACGATCCATTAGTGTATAATTTATCAGTCCGAGAAGTGTTGAAGCGTATCAAATAACAAACAAGTTTATAGCCCTGATCATTCAGGGCTTTTTTTATAACACTATCATCCCTTTAACACACTACACTATCACTTGTCAACTAATTCATATACAAAAATACTGCTTGACGGTAGGGAATACATGTGTATAATAAGAACTATAGAAAACTTAAACAACCAATGGAGTAACATATTATGATGTATTTGAACGACGAATACCCTAAACATCTTGAAAAAATACGAGACCGGTTTGATGATAAATTTGAAACTATGGGAAGGTGATTTACATTTTGATATGTTCATAGGCTGTACTGCTACTGCAACATCTAAGCAAGAGCATGATGACTCGGATAACGGGTATCTATAACCTCAAACATCATTAGCACCGGCAACACGTTAAGCAACACGTTAAGCAACACGTTAAGTAACACGTTAAGCATTGCATTAAGTAACACGTTAAGCAACACGTTAAGTAACACGTTAAGCAACACGTTAAGTAACACGTTAAGCATTGCATTAAGTAACACGTTAAGCAACACGTTAAGTAACACGTTAAGCAACACGTTAAGCAACACGTTAAGTAACACGTTAAGCAACACGTTAAGTAACACGTTAAGCAACACGTTAAGCAACACGTTAAGCTTACTCTAAGTGTCTCTCAGAGCGTACTAGTATACACAAGGCATTACGCATGCGTTAGGGGTTAATTGCCCTTGACATTATATAATTTTCATGTATAATAGAATCAACAATCAAAAAGGAAATACAAAAATGTTTAAAGTATTTGCAGTAGACCACGCCAGCTCTATTCATGGAGATAATAATGAGGTTAACTTCATATTATGTGAAGATGCCCCAGATGCTGTAGACTTGGCTATTCATGACCCTGAACTGTATCAATTACATCTTTATGAAGAAGATGTCATAATTACCGAATTACCATACCATATTGCAGTGCATTTAGATCAATACAATCTATCTCGTGCTGCAAACCGGGATGCCACCTTATTCAATATTGTAAATCTTGCCACCAAAGAAAAACGTAAAGCGTACTTAGATCAGTATGATGAAGAATATGATGTGTCAAACCGATATTACCTCAGATATTAATATCTAAAATAGATTGACATTTCAACTCACAACGATAACACAAAAAGGGCTTGGTGTCAAGCCCTTTTTTTACATTCATTTCAACTTTTAACCCTTCCATCTTACACTAAAAAACTTAAATGACAAGGGCGACAACTGACATAAAACTAAATGATATTATCATCCCTTTACCACAAGTCATTG
>Ga0306872_100043_pt1 | contig 54382 bp, 45 predicted proteins | sample AntRauMeHopE1498_FD_190455 | JGI IMG/M metagenome (GOLD analysis project Ga0306872, IMG submission 190455) | Saline lake microbial communities from Rauer Islands, Antarctica - Metagenome Hop E1 #498 (v2) (version 2) | ecosystem: Environmental > Aquatic > Non-marine Saline and Alkaline > Saline ...
CACACGGAAAACCTATAATTTCAAAGCCCTGAGCATTGTATTTTTTGTACAGATCTTCTAAGCCTTTATACTGAGAGGTAAAGCCACATTTACTCGCGGTATTAACAATCAGTACCACTTTATCTGCATATTCTTGTAAGGCAACAGATTCGCCTTTATTGTTGGTAAATGTTAAATCGTAAATAGAATTTGCCATAATGCTTATTATCAAGGGTTGTGTGTGCCTATAGTATCATTGCAGTATGATTGTAAAAATAGTCATGCATCGATAATAGCTAAAAACTAAGTTTGATCCTGATATGTTCTAATTTAATCTGATTTTTAGAAGAGCGCGTAGCTGTGTAACACAACTTAGTGCTTGTCTATATTTTTTCGCCTGATACAAGATCTTGCCTCTTTCATTTTTTATAGCGCTAAATTAACGGTAAGACTTTTAATCGTATATGATTTTATTAAAATAAAGTCGGTGTGCAAATCTAACATTTAGCCAATCGTTTCGGGCATTCTATCGAAGCTTACAAACACCAGGGTAATAGAGGGCTTAAATAATTCGCGCTCCACTAGAATATTAATCTATTCAGCGTCATTTTTACTTTGTCTAAAATGGTAATCCATCAACACCAAGTCAAAATTATTCAGCTGTAGGCCATTTTTGAGCTCGCCTTCGTTGCTATAGTTTTCAAGGTCAAAGTGTTCAGTGCTCATTAAGTGACTGCGCAAATTACTGCGCGCAGAGGCATTTTCTTCTACAATGGAAACACGAGTAGTCTTGAACGTCGGCCAGAGGACCTAGAGGCTGGCGGCATTAAATTGGCACCTTAAAAAGAGATCTGGGGTGATCTACAAACTTAATAAGCGCCTCAATAGCTTTACGAAGTCTTACAAGCTGTTATTGGAAAACGTTGTCAATTTATTAGGTGTAATAGTAATTAATTCTTAATGGCCATCTTTACAATTAGCGTGAAAATAGCTAACAGATGATTTACAACTCCCCCCTGTTTCCTTTATAGTTGACGTTAACGTAAAGGTGAACTTGAGTTCACTCTATCAAACTCTTATAAACCCTAGTGTTAAGTGTTATCAAAAGGGCTTATTACTATTAGCTATTTGCATTAGCTAGGAGCATTTATATGAATACAGTCGCCCAGCTTATAAACGGCCAATTTGTGACATCTACTTCAAGCCAGTTTATTATGGTCCAAGACCCTGCTACTAATGAGGATATTTCGCAAATTCCGGTGTCAACAACGCACGATATGGAAGAGGCGATTCAGAGCGCGCAAAAGGCTTTCACTAGCTGGAAGAAGGTGCCGGTGTCGGAGCGTGCACGCGTGATGCTAAGGTATCAACATTTGCTTAAGCAACATCATGACGAAATTGCCATCATCTTATCTAAAGAGACCGGTAAGACATTTGAAGATGCTAAGGGAGACGTATGGCGGGGCATTGAAGTGGTGGAGCAAGCCGCGAATGTCGCGTCTTTAATGATGGGCGAAACGGTAGAAAATGTTGCTCGTAATATTGATTCCTATTCAATGGTGCAGCCATTAGGCGTTTGTTTAGGCATTACGCCGTTTAACTTTCCTGCCATGATACCGCTTTGGATGTTTCCAATGGCGATTGCTTGCGGCAACACCTTTGTGCTAAAACCGTCAGAACAAGACCCAAATACCCCCATGAAACTAGCCGAATTATTTATGCAAGCAGGCGCGCCTGATGGCGTGCTTAATATTGTGCATGGCGGTAAAGAACAAGTAAATTTTTTGCTATCGCATGACGCCATTAAAGCCGTTTCTTTTGTGGGCAGTGTGCCGGTAGGGCAGCATATTTATAAAACGGCTACTCAAAATATGAAAAGAGCACAGTGTTTCGCCGGTGCTAAAAATCACTTAGTCGTAATGCCCGATGCCAATAAAGAACAAGTAATTAATAATTTAGTGGGTGCTAGCGTAGGCGCCGCCGGACAACGCTGTATGGCGATTTCGGTGGCAGTTTTTGTAGGCAACAGCAAAGAGTGGATTGATCAGCTTGCTGAAAAAATTGGTGAGGTCAAACCGGGTCTTTGGGACGACCCCAAGGCCGGTTTTGGTCCACTTATCTCAGCCCAAGCAAAAGCCCGCGTGCTAGCGCTTATTGAATCAGGTAAACAAGCTGGCGCGACCTGTTTGGTGGATGGGTCGCAATTTTCATTAGCGCAGTATGAACAGGGCAATTGGATCGGGCCAACGGTGTTTACTAACGTAAGTACTGATATGGAAATATATCAGCAGGAAATTTTTGGTCCAGTGCTGTGCTGCATTCAAGTCGACACCTTAGCCCAAGCTATAAAGCTTATAAACGAGAATCCTTTTGGTAACGGTACCTCTATATTTACCGCCAGCGGTGCAGCGGCAAGAACCTTTCAAAGCGAAGTACAAGTAGGACAAATAGGCATTAATATACCCATACCCGTTGCGCTACCGTTTTTCTCCTTTACCGGCTGGAAAAACTCTTTTTACGGTGATCTGCATGCCTATGGCAAGCAGGGTGCGCGTTTTTATACCGAAACGAAAACCATTACGGCCAGATGGTTTGACGATGAAAGTGCTGTGGGGCCAAATATGTCAATTAATCTGCGTTAATTTGCCCGTTTATAGCAATAGAATAATTTTACCTAATTAAAAGTGAGCATTATCAATGAATTTTGAACTAAGTGATGACCAGCAGGCGTTTAGCGAGACAGCCAAGCAGTTCGCGCAGCAAGAAATGGCGCCATTTGCTGCGCAGTGGGATCGCGAGCATCATTTTCCAGTTGATGTTATTAGAAAAGCAGGCGAGCTTGGCTTTTGCGGCCTGTATACCAGCGAAGAAGCAGGGGGTTTAGGCCTTTCGCGACTTGACTCCTCTATTATTTTCGAACAACTTGCTATGGGCTGCACTACGACTACCGCTATGTTGACGATCCATAACATGGCTACTTGGATGATTGCGACTTGGGGTACAAGTCATGTAAAAGAGCAGTGGATGGCGTCGTTAGTGTCGGGTGAGAATATTGCCAGCTACTGTCTAACCGAAGCCGGCAGCGGCTCTGATGCTGCAAATATGAAAAGCACCGCTAAAACCGACGGCGAAAATTACATTTTAAATGGCTCAAAAGCCTTTATTTCCGGTGCCGGAGCAACTCAAGTTTTAGTCGTAATGGCGCGCACGGGCGTTGCAGGTGCAGGCGGTATATCAGCGTTTTTCGTGCCCGCTGATACGCCTGGGGTTGAGTATGGTAAAGCAGAGGAAAAAATGGGCTGGAATGCACAGCCCACACGTACCGTCAGCTTTGACAATGTCAGCATACCGAAGAGCCACTTGCTTGGAGACGAAGGACAAGGGTTTAAATTGGCCATGCAGGGCTTGGACGGCGGCCGTATAAACATTGCCACCTGTTCAATAGGCACGGCCCAGCAGGCGTTAAATACTGCAGCTGCCTATATGCATGAGCGTGAGCAGTTTGGTAAGCCTTTAAGTACCTTTCAAGCCCTGCAGTTTAAGCTTGCTGATATGGCCACCGAACTTGTCGCCGCTAGGCATTTAGTTCGGCTAGCAGCTAGTAAACTCGACACTAACAACGCCGATAAAAATACTTATTGCGCCATGGCAAAACGCTTTGCTACTGACGTAGGTTTTGAAGTATGCAATCAGGCTTTGCAAATTCACGGGGGTTATGGCTATATTAAAGAATACCCTTTAGAGCGACATGTGCGCGACGTGCGAGTGCATCAAATTTTAGAAGGTACCAACGAAATTATGCGCGTTATTATCGCGCGACGATTGTTATCTGATTTGCGTGAGGTACTCTAAGGAGTAACAGCCTGTAACAAAAAGGAAGTAGCTATGATTGATAAAATAGTGATTAAAGTACTCAACACACAGTGCTACAGCGCCGTGGGCTGTATTACTTTGAATAAACCTAAGGCGCTCAATGCCGTAGATCTTGAAATGGTGCGCACTATCCAAACTCAGTTAGATAGCTGGCGAGATGATGACACTATTGGTGCGATATTTATTGACGGTGAGGGCGATAGAGCTTTTTGTGCGGGCGGCGACATCGTGTCTATGTATCAGGCAATGGTTGAGCAAAAAACTCGCGATCCTGAGCGCTTACCTGATTTTATGGCGCAATTTTTTGAACAAGAATATCGTTTGGACTACACCATTCATGCTTATCCAAAGCCTATCATTTGCTGGGGAAACGGTATCACTATGGGCGGTGGATTGGGCATTTTCGCAGGCGCCAGTCACAAAGTAGTGACTGAATCGGCGCATGTGGCAATGCCTGAAATTACCATTGGCCTGTTTCCTGATGTAGGCGCTAGCTTCTTCTTAAATAAAATGCCCCAAGGCGTTGGCAAGTTTTTAGGCCTAAGTGCGATGAGTATAAACGCGCTTGACTGTATTAATATCGGCTTAGCCGATACGTTTCTCGCACATGGTGCAAAGCAGCTGTTATTAGACAAACTCACCGGCCTTGATCGTATTGACGCTCACAGCATAGACGATGCGCTTAACGATTTGCACAACGAGGGCTCTACACAGGCCTTAATGAATAATATTAGCGGTAATTTAACGCTCATTCAGCCCTTTTTAGCACCCTTGGCAGATATGTATAACATTGATGAAATTGAATCTTTTTTCGACAATTTGCAAGCGCAGTTTCCAGACCTGAAACCTGTACAAAAAGCAATTCAAAGCTTCAGGCATGGCAGCCCAATTACGACAAAACTAGTGCTTGAACAGCTTAAACGCGGGCAGTCTTTGAGCCTAGCGCAGTGTTTTCAAATGGAGCTTAGCATCGCTTACCAGTGCAGTGTAACGGGTGAATTTCAAGAGGGCGTAAGAGCCCTGCTGATTGATAAAGACAATCAACCCAAATGGAAATATGCACATGCATCTGACGTGCCTGACATTTTTGTAAACGCCCACTTTGAGCAATTTGCTAACGGCAGCACACAAGAGCCACAAAGCGAAAAGCCTATCAATCCGCTACACTCGCTTGTACAAGAATTTGGAGAAGGACGTGTATAAAGTTGCATTTTTTGGCTTAGGAAATATGGGGCTTGGCATGGCCACCAACTTAGTAAAGGCTGGTAATGAGGTACATGTTTTTGACTTAGTCAAGGAACAAATTGAAAAAGCAGTGACAGCAGGGGCGGTTGCAGCAAAAAGTGCTGAAGCCGCTGTAGAAAACGTTGACGTCGTGGTTAGTATGCTGCCCGCTGGCGAGCACGTTAAAGCCTTGTACGCAGGTATTATCGATAAGGTAAGAGGCAACACTGTGTTTATTGACTGCAGCACAATAGATGCTAGCGATGCTATTGAGTTACACGCCCTATTAAGTTGCCATGGGCACTGTTTTGTAGACGCGCCGGTTTCGGGCGGCGTGGCGGGTGCAAATTCAGGTACCTTAACCTTCATTATGGGTGGGGGAGAAACCGCAGTTAAGCGTGCTACTCCCATATTAGAGTACATGGGCAGTAAGTGCTTTCATGCAGGTGGTGAAGGCGCCGGTCAAATCGCTAAAATATGCAACAACATGCTGCTGGCCATTATTATGACAGGCACTAGTGAAACCTTAAAACTAGCCATAGACAACGGTTTAGACCCTCGCGTAATGTCAGATATTATGAAGCAAAGCTCAGGCAATAATTGGGCTTTGGAAAAATATAATCCGGTGCCTCACGTAATGGAAAATGTGCCTTCTTCAAACGATTACAAAGGCGGCTTTATGGTTAATTTGATGAATAAAGATTTGAATCTTGCCATGCGCGCAGCGGCCGCAAATAACTCAGTGGTGCCCATGGGCGCACTAGCAAAATCTATGTATCAACTGCATGGTTTAAAAGGGAATGGCGCGAAAGATTTTTCTTCTATATTTGAAGCGTATTTAGGAAAATAAAAACGCTAGGCTAAAATTGATAGCCTAGCAAAAATTAAAAGCCTAGCGTTTTAATGTTTACTGTATTTATACTCTCATCTATGAATTTTATTTATCGCTAAAATCTCGTAAATGCTTAATAGAGCGACTCAGCAGGTTAGTGTCTAAATCGACAAGCACCTTTGATTGAGTTGTAAGGTCGGTAACTTCGTAGCTACCGTCTTTGGACACTTCAGTTAGCAGTGGATATCTCACCACAATTACATTATTATTTTGCGTGCTTACCAACCACTGGCGAGTTGGCGATTGAAGAGCTTGTCCAGTAGAAAAACGAATGGATGGTGCCAAACAGCCAAACTCGCTTAATACCGTGGGTATTATATCTTCGTTAGTAGATATCTGGCTGCTTTGAACAAAATTACTCCACAGTTTGAAGGTAGCGTCTTCGCTTTTAGCAATAACAAGTACTTGCGCATTTTGCTGTAAGGTCGACAAATCAAACCCTAATAATTTTTCGTTTGACATAACGCCCATAAAAAAGCCGGCATCAGCACTGTTGACCGCTTGGGTAAAACTTTCAAATTCAGCTGTATTGCCTTCTCCCGCTGTGTAGAAGCCTGTGTTGACATCAAAGGCAGCCAGTAGCTCTGTTGCAATGGCTGGAGAAGACGTCATAGACAGCAGGTTACTCGGAATACCATACAGTAGCTGGCGCGCTAAGCCTGCTGGTTCTTGCTGTAAATTTAAATGGAACTGATTGGCCGTTAATGAAGATATATCACTGTTTTTAACCGTGTCTAAGCTAGCCAATACCACGATTTTTTTTGTATTATCAACACTACAGTAAACTTGCTTGGGCGGATAATTAAAACGACTAGTTTCACTGTTATATTGCAATTGTTCTTGCTGTTCAAGCTGCTGTAAATCAATAAAGCCATATCGAGCCATCAGCGTTTTAGCAGTTGCTGGATAAGACAGTGGAAACATATTGTCTTGTTTCAATACTGGCGTATAAAGCTTAGCGTCGGCCCATACGTGAATAGCGTGACTGCTGACAAAGCACAGCACTAAAGCAGCAATGACGTAGCGAACCATTTTTATGCGCTGGAATCGACCAATTCGTTTAAAAATCGCATTGGCAATAACAAGCTGGAACATTAACCATATAATAAACAGCAGCACAAAATAAAACCATTGTAACCAGCCAAACGCGGCTATTTGGCCTTGCGCTTCGTTTTTCACTAATTCGGCTGAACTAAACGTAATATGAAAGCCCGTTTTGTTGTATAGCAGAGCATCAAATGCTAATAACGCTAAACACACAGCCGCAATGACCGACGCGCTGGCTTTTAAAACGTTTAAATTGGTGATTTTATAACACAAGGGTAAGACTAGAATGACAAAGCCTAAAAAGGTGATAAAACTGGTGTGGCCCAACCAAGTAGTAATTAAATATACAATGCTGATAGGCGTATCGGCAAGGGGAGAAGAAAAAAGATAGACTGACGATATTGCCGACGCCATCAGTATGTTGGCAAAGGCAAACCAGTGTCCCCAACTGACCTGTTGAATAATTTGTTTTCTACGCGGTGACTCGTTATAAATCATGACGTGGGGCTATTGGCGCTTTTTTTAAGAGCATCACAAAACTGATTGATCATAAGCGGCCTAAGTTCATCGTTTACTTGATGCTGAAATATATTGGCCAGCACATTGCCAAGTACCATAATAGACAAATCGCCTTTAGCTTTATGCTTCTCAAGCGCTAAAAATACTGCTTCGGTAAGAGCGTCAAATTCTTTATTACTATAACGCGATTTTATGGGCATTTATTTGTCCTATGATTTTTGATATGAAACTCTATACAATTACGCTATGGGTAATTAGATTATGCGTAAATGAAACCAAAATAGACGACATTTGGGCTATATTTCACGATACAGCAAAGTATAATGGCTGTTAGAATTTTCACCAACACTTTGTTTGTCTCTACTTGCTGCGCAAAGAGAGTAAACGTCTAATTATAAGGTTATCACATAATATATGAGTGCAAACGTAAATGAGTTTGTTGTACACCAAATTAGTTTATCGCAAGAAGGTAAACTTGTTTTTATTCCTCGGCCAAGCTGTTTTGAAGTGTCTGCGCCAATAATTGATTTAGCCACGCAGCTTCACAGCAATTTCAACAGCAAGCCAAGCAAAGGCGTTGGCGGATTTGGTAGTGAACTCGTTCAAACGATGCCTAATTTAATCGCGCAAATGAGTAATAAGTCTATCGATTTTTACGATTTCAGCATACAGGCCACACAGCATTTGGTTAAAACTATCACCGATGAAGCGATGCTGGAAACCGGCTATGTTGTATTTAGCCTTTATAATTACTTGGCAACCGATTATTTACTCATTGCAATGCTTGACACGAAAGACTCTATGTCGGTCAATCAGCAGCTTGATTTAACGTCAAATAAATTTTTAGAGCTAAGTAAAATGCAAATCGCGGTGCGTATTGACCTAACGCAACTAGATGTTAGTGCTCAAAATGAACGTTATATCAGTTTTATTAAAGGTCGCATGGGCCGAAAAGTATCAGACTTTTTTATGAGTTTTATTGGCTGTGAAGAAAAAGTCGACACCAAATCGCAAAATAAACAGTTTGTGCAGCATCTAGATACTTACTTATCTGCGCAGCCGCTAGACGCAAACGAAAAGCACGAACATCGCCAAAGTATATCCAAATACTACAAAGAAAAAGCAGATTTAGGCGAAGAAATAGCCATTGATGAAGTAGATAGCGTACTGCCGGCTATGTCGCAGGGAAACCACAGTTTCGCGCATTACAACGCAGGCTTAGAACAGCCTCTTGAGCCAAAGTTTCAGCCTGATAAGTCGATGATTAATGCGATGAATAAATATTCAGGGGCAGGCGGCGGCGTAAGCGTCAGCTTTGAGCGTAAACTGTTGGGCCAGCGCATTCACTATGATGTAAACACAGATACCCTGACCATCTCGGGCTTACCCCCTAATTTAAAAGACCAACTAACAAAATCGGCAAAAGGCGATAATCATTCATGAAGTTATTTGTAAACGATCTTACCGTAATGGACTTTTCATATTTGTGCCCCCAGCGCGGAATGGTAGGAGAAAGCTGGATAGTAGACGTCATATTAGACGGTGGTCTAAATGACGAAAGTATGGTGCAAGATTTTGGAATTGTAAAAAAGCAGTTAAAAAAAGTAATAGACGAATATGTTGACCACAAGTTAGTCGTGCCCGCAGATCATCAAAACACCCGCATTTACTCGCCCGCTAGCGACGATAGAGTGCAGGTTGACTTTGTCTTTGCTGACGGGTTGCCTATTCAGCTTTTTTGTCCACCAGAGGCCTACGCATTTGTGTATAAGTTAGAAGGTGAACCCTCGCTTATTACCAAAAAGTCGCTCACTGCGTATTTAAAGGATGTGATTACAACACATTTGCCTGAAAATGTGCACGATATTGATATTACTCTGCGCGAAGAAGTCATCAATACGCCGTTTTATCATTATACCCACGGCTTAAAAAAGCATGACGGCAACTGTCAACGTATAGCCCATGGACATCGTTCAAAAATCTTGATTTCACAAAATGGGATCAGCTCTGAAAAGTGGCAGCGCTATTGGGCCGACAGATGGTCTGATATTTATATTGGCAGCACTGAAGATACAGTTGATGCGCAGGCTTTGAGCTTTTCATTGCTTAACGATGCACCGGTGTACTGTTTTAAATATGAAGCGTCTCAGGGACTATTTGAAATGGCCATAGCGAGCCAAGTGTGTGAGCTTATTGACTATGACTCAACGGTTGAGTGTTTAGCGCAATACATCTTAGAGCAAACGCAGAAAGAAACAGATGACCCACTCACTGTCATGGCATTTGAAGGCGTAGGTAAAGGCGCAATGATAAGTGCCAATATCTAAGAAGAAGCCGCCTTGTTAAATAGTATGAAATTGATATTAAAAAGATTTATGGAGAGCTTGAGTGATTACAAAACTTCTTAAGCCAGTAATGATAGTCATGTTTATGCTGCTTAGCACGTTGGCTTTCGCTCAGCCTTTATTAGTAGGTGAATTTACGCAAGGCAGTCTGCTGCGCGGAAAACTGCCTGCCAATTCCATGGTCAGTTTAAACGACAGCTCCGTTAAGGTCTCAGCCTACGGCGATTTTGTATTCGGATTTGGGCGCGACGCAGACCTAAGTCATGAACTAAAATGGAAACTGCCAGACTCACCGCGTTGGCAAATACAAACAATTACGCTTAAAAAGCGTGAGTATCAAGAAGACCGTATTGAAGGTGTGGCGCAAAAATTCGTCAGTCCGCCTAAAGAAGTGCAGGCTCGCATAAGCAAAGACAATCGAGCTATTGCTAATGCAAGGGCGCATAACTCAAATTTTTTATATTTTACGCAAGATTTTATACTGCCAGCAAAAGGACGTATTTCAGGCGTTTATGGTTCGCGGCGCATTTTTAACGGTGAACCTAAACGCCCACACTTTGGTTTAGATATTGCCAATAAAACAGGCACACCAGTAATAGCCCCTGCAACCGGCGTGGTGAGGCTTGCATACAGCGACATGTTTTATTCAGGTGGTACTTTAATTATTGATCACGGCTTTGGCGTAACGTCTACTTTTATCCATTTAAGTAAACTGCATGTTGAAGAAGGACAAAGAGTAGAGCAAGGTGCTTTAGTGGCTGAAATTGGAGCCACGGGCCGAGTGACCGGCCCGCATTTGGATTGGCGCATCAACTGGTTTAAAGAGCGTTTAGACCCTGCCTTGCTGGTAACACTGCCTCTTTAAAGTTGATCTACGCCCAGCCACTGCAGAAATAGTGCAGAGTTTTCAATGGCGATATCGCAGGTGTCAGGCAAGGCGCGCACTACGCTAAAGTTAAGCGTAAGCAGCCTACCATCACGTAGTATATCAATAGGCACTATATCATCAATTTTGCATAAATTTATCAGCTTACAAAAGCGTATGTCATCGCACTGCCACTTGTTGAAAGCCACAATTGTATCGCCCTCACATAAACCAGCAATACATGACGCCCGACCTTCGTGAACCGACATTACTGTTAACTGATTGTTGACCATGGCCATTATTGCGCCAATGTCGTACTTAGCAATATTCTCAGCTGGACCACCTTTGTCTTGAAAGTGATTAGATGAACGCATATTGAGTTTAAGACCAATAGAGTGCAGTAGGGTAGGTAAGGGAAGGTCGATCGGCGTTTGCGTCGCTAAATATAAAAAGCTGCTTAAGTCGATGTTAAATTCACTTTTACATAAGTCAAGAATGACAGTATCGCTGGTTCCTATATGGGTTTTACCGTGCTGCTCCCACAAGTATTTCATGACATTGTCAAGACAGACAGTGTTATTAGACTGCTGGCGAAGGGTAATGTCTAAGCATAGCGCAATAACAGCGCCTTTATTATAATAACTAACGATATGATTGATTGAACCTGCATCTTGTTTATAGAATTTGTTCCATGCTTCGAAGCTTGATTCACTGACACTTTGTTTGTGGCGCCCAGAATTTCGCATTAAGCGTGTAATGGCTTCATTTAAAACTTGTACATATTGAGCGGGTGATATAATTTTTGTTCTTGCTAAACTTAGCTCATCATAAAATGATGTAAAGCCTTCGTATATCCACAGCTGTGGGGTATACACTTCTTCAAATAAATTGGGTTGATGCATAAGTAGCGGTTTGATACGTTTAACGTGCCAAGTGTGGAATAGCTCGTGGCTGCACAGGGCTAAAAAATGCTGATATTCTTTGCTTATTTTGTCGGGTTCACCCACAAAAGGTAAATCGAAGCGACTGTACTGAAGTACGGTACTGTCGGTGTGTTCTAGACCGCCAAAGCCTTGGTCGCACACCAGCGTAATGAACCAATATTCTGGGCACGGAAAATCACCAAACAGCGTAATGTGGTGTTCAATTATTGCACTTAAATCACGCTCCATTCGCATAAAGTCAAAGTTGTGTTGCCCGCTAAAGACTATATGGAATTGGTGACCCATAACATTAAAACAATAGTCGTCAAACTGTCCCATCAGCACAGGATGATCAATGAGCGTAAAGTAGTCTGTGGTTTTGTATACGGTATCTGAATTAGGTGGCGTTTCTTGTCTATCTGCCTTTGGCAAAGATGTGGCAATTAACGGTGAAAGCGAGTCTTTTTGTTCCCTTATACGCAAAGTATGAGCAGAACTTTCATAGCCCTTTACACATAAAAATACCGATGTGCCATTAAAAAACGCATATTCATCGTTTATAAATGCGCTTCTTACAGACAGATCATTTGCGTATACAATATACCGAAGTGAAAACTGCTTAAGCGCTTGGTCATCTTTAGTGCTAATTTCCCATTCTTGTTTTGAAAGTTGCTTTATCACGATGTGATCTTGCTGACTTTTTAAACTATGTAAATTCTTAGAAAAATCCCTAATCATGTAGCTGCCAGGTATCCAAGCAGGCAAGGCAACGTTTATAGAAGCGGGCGCAATATCATCACTTTTCGAGAAGTCTACCTGCATAGTTACTTCAAATAAGTGCTCTTGGCTGCTTAATACACTAATTTGATATGCAATATTTGTTTGCTGACGCGTGCTTGCTACGGGTATAATAGATGGGATCATAAAAAAATAAATAATTGGATCATGCCTAAAATATATCATGTAAATACTCTATTTACATCGATTGCAACAAACGCGCTTGTGCTAAATTAGCGTGAGTTGTAAACTTAGCGTTAACAATCAGCTAAAGTGTCTAACGGGGCAATACTGTGCGCGACATAGAACGACTCATTAATACCTATGGTGAAAGCCATCAAAATAAGACCAATATTCTTATTCATGCAGTAGCTGTACCCAGCATATTTTTTGTTACCGTGGGGCTATTATGGTCAATTCCGGTGCCTGACTTTATAGCGCAGTTTAATATCAATTTTGCCCATATAGCCGCTATTCCCACCTTGTATTACTATTTTAAACTGTCTGGTCCCATTGGTGCGGCTATGACTTTGCTCACTTTACTCACTTTTGGGGGTATAAACTTGTTAGTCGCCGCTGGTATAAGCGTGTGGCAGTTCTCTGTTGTCTTGTTTGTAGTAATGTGGATATTGCAGTTTGTGGGGCACAAAATAGAAGGAAAACAGCCGTCGTTTTTCCAAGATCTCCGATATTTACTCGTTGGTCCAGCCTGGTGGTGGGTGCATTGGCTTAAACGCTTAAATATTAATTATTAACTATTAATTATTAGAGAAAAGGTGCCCACTGCGCACCTTTTTTAATAATGAGGCCCTCGTTTGCTCTTACTATTATTAATATCTTACGCATGAAATGCAAAATGCTCACACATCGGTTTATTGAGCTTGCGCCAAGCCGATCTGGAAAGAGCTTTTTCTTTACTGCTACATGAAACCTTTCGCGCTGTATTTGTCGTATATATAATCAAGAAATTATCTAAGAAGGAAAACAATTGCATGAAAAAACTGATGCTATTGGCATTCGTGCTTTTGTTAGGAGGGTGTTCAGCAAAGTTTGCCTATAATAATGTAGACTGGTTAATACACTGGTACATAGACGATTATGTAGAGCTAAACAATGCCCAAGAAGACATGTTTGACGATATGCTGGGCAACTGGATGTTATGGCATAGGCAGCAAGAGTTGCCGCAGTACAAGCGCCAGCTATCCGATATTGTCACTGACATTAAAAACAACAACATAACAGAACAAAGTATTACACAGCACCGTGAAAGAGCCCGGGAGCATTGGGTTAGAGCACGCTCACATGTTGCTCCTGATTTAGTTGCGCTTGGCGCAACTTTATCTCAAGAACAAGTCATATATCTTTTTGCAAATCTTGAGAAAAGAAATGTTGAAGATGAAGAAGAATTGAAAGAAAATCAGGCTTTGAGCAGTAACCAGCGCGTGGAAAAGTGGATTGAACGTAATCAAAAAGGGATGCGCAGGTGGTTAGGTAAATTAAGTGACGAGCAAGAAGCATTCATCGCTACATTTTATCAGCGTTTTGAATCAACACGTCCCTTCTGGCTTGCGTACAAACGTGAATATCAACAGCAGTTAAGGCGTGTCTTTGCACTTGCCGAAAGAGACGAAACCTTTGAACAAAAAATGCACGAGTTGATTGTCAATCCTGGTCAGTTTAGAAGCCTTGAGTTTAAAACCGCAATGAAGGCTAACACCGCCGCGGGTAGCGAATATTTAATCGGACTTATGAGCTTAACGTCGACCAAGCAAATTGAACGCTTGCTTGATGAAATAGACGATTTACAAGATGATTTGCGTGGTTTACAACGCTAAGATAGTTATGTAAAAGTAGCAGAGGCTCATAAAACAACTTCTTCTACTTCTGCCCGTAGATTCTCAAAATTCGCCTTGTGAACCGACTTTAAGGGCATACCTGATATAAACCGATATAGCTCTGCTATCTGCACTAAATGATTACTTTCAGTGTTTTTACAATGCTTTTAAGGCTAAGACCGGTCACTCGCAAACGGCGCTTTCAGGTCACAGCACTAGATTAGTTCAGCCTGAAAAACCGTCTTCAAAAGCGTTCAATTTAAATCATAACAAACAACAGCTTCAGTGGGAATTATTGTGCGTCGAGTTTGTAGACACAATGTTTGAGAACATCACTGAGGTTTTGAGTCTGCAGCTATAGGCTTGTTTAAGGTAGTACATTTATAATATCTAACGATCAGTTCTGCCAGATTAGCCATTAAAGTCCCCCTGTGCTAATATCGCGGCGCAATTTTGCCTTGGTTTTACGTTCCAACTCGCAAAGGAAAAACAACGAAAATGAATCATAACAACGGAGAAAACGCCGCATATTTAGTTTGTGCGCTGTATAAGTTTGTGACCTTACATAACTATGTGGAAATGCGTGAACCGTTGCGCCAGTTTATGGAGTCTCAGCATATAAGAGGGACTATTTTATTGGCTTACGAAGGGATCAATGGGACGGTTTCGGGCCCTCAAGAGGGCATCGATAATTTACTTCGTCATTTAAACGCTGACTCGCGTATCTTTCCTATTTCGCATAAGTTCTCATGGCATGCAGAGCAACCATTTTACCGCACAAAAGTAAAGCTCAAAAAAGAAATAGTAACAATGGGTGTAGAGGGTATAGATCCCTCAAAGTCAGTAGGGACCTACATTGCTGCAAAAGATTGGAACGCCCTAATCTTGGATCCTGAGGTTACAGTGATAGATACTCGTAACGACTATGAAATTGAAATAGGCACTTTTAAGAATGCGCTTAATCCGCATACCGATTCATTTCGTGAATTTCCTCAATACGTGGCTAAATCGCTTGACCCAAACACGCATAAAAAAGTGGCAATGTACTGCACCGGCGGTATTCGTTGCGAAAAATCGACCGCTTATTTAAAAGAGCAGGGCTTTGAGGAGGTATATCACTTACAAGGTGGTATATTGCAATATCTCGAAGATGTGCCTCAGTCTGAGTCTCTATGGCAAGGAGACTGTTTTGTGTTTGATAATAGAGTGGCCGTTAATCATGAGCTTGAAAAAAGTATCTACGACCAGTGCTATGGCTGTAGGCTGCCTATTACCGAACAAGACAAGCAAAGTGATAAGTATGAAGCGGGAGTTACCTGCCCAGCGTGTTTTGGCCGACATTCGCAAGATCAGCTATCGCGCTTCAGAGAACGCGAGAAGCAAGTTAATTTAGCTAAGCAAAGATCACAAGAGCATGTGGGTACCCAAGCTAGAGATCTTATGCACGCAAAGCGAAATGAAAAAGCACAGGCACAACGGGAAAGGGCATTAGCGAAGAATAAACAAGTACAATAATATGAGTGCTGTAAGTGGTACTTAAGAATAATCATCTATGTCGAGTTTTATCTAGACTTTGCGCAAGGTAAAAGAGTAAACTTTGCAAAAGCTTATTACAGTGGGAATAACATGACTGAATCAAAGTCAGCGAGCGAAGACCTAAGCCCCGAAAAAATCGCAGAAATTCGTAAAGAATTTGATTATTTCGACAGTGACAACAACGGTCAAATCGATTTACGTGAATTTATTGAAATGCTCACGATTTTGTCACCTAAAACAAAAGCCAATCATGTGCAAGAAGGGTTTAATATGATTGACGATAACGGTGACGGCTATATCGATTTTGAAGAATTTTTGGAATGGTGGCAAGACTGCTGGTGGGAATACTAAGTAAACACCGGATTTACTAAGGCAGTTTTAATACGCCAAGTGATGTTGACTTGGCGCATATTTATGTATTGGCTTTCTACTAAACTTTAATCTTCTGTTTCTGGTCTGCTGTCATCTGAATTATTTTCTATTTTTCTTGCCTGGCGCTTTATTGGTGCATGACCAATATCTATTGAGCCCATTGTATTTATCCGTTTAGTTGTTGCTTTAGGTGCTTTTTTCACAATTTTTGCCGGCTTACTATAGACTTTTTTGAGGACTTTTTTAGGCCTTGCTTTTATGCCGGTAAACCTTGTATTTATGCCGTCAACTGCGCCGAAATTAACGTCGTCTAAATAATTAGCCTTTATTGCCTGAAAGCTGAGCCAATCTTTCTTACCCACTAAAGAGGCTGCGCTGCCTTGACGCCCAGCTCGTCCGGTGCGTCCAATTCGATGAATATATTCTTCCGGGAACTTAGGTAAATCATAGTTTATGACTTGAGCAACATTGCTTATATCTAGGCCTCTAGCGCCTAAGTCGGTACAAACCAATACGCTAAATCTACCTTTACTAAAGTCTTGCAGTACTTGATTGCGTTGGTTTTGTAATAGCTCGCCGTTAAGTGCCACCGCATTTAAGTGTAGAGTATTTAACAAATCAGTAATTCGCTGCGTGTCTGTTCGCGTGGCGGTAAACACAATGGCTTGCTCTTGATTCACAATGCGTAAAATTTTACTAAGTTGTTCATCTTTTTGCGACACACCATCAGAAAAATAAAAGATTTGCGTAATATCTTTGTGTGGCTTGTTTGATGCGTCAACCGATATTTTTTGTGGGCTTTTTAGCAACACCGTGGTCATTTCTTTAATTTGTGCCTGCTCAATGGTCGCTGAAAACATCATTGTTTGACGTTTCCTATGGTCGGCTTGAGAGTGAATAATGGCCAACTGCTCAACGAAACCTAGCTCAAGCATACGGTCGGCTTCATCTAAAATTAGCAGTTCTAAACCATGTAAAAAAAGCTGTTTGTCGTTTAAGTGGTCGGCAATTCTGCCGGCTGTTCCAACAATAATATGCGGGTTTTTTCTAAGCAATTTAGCTTGGTCATTATAATTTTCACCGCCTACGATTAAATTAGCCTGTAGTGTTGTATTAGCGACTATTTGTCGTACAACACCATAAACTTGTTTGGCTAATTCACGTGTAGGCGCCAGAATTAGGGCGCGAGGATCGGCCTTGGAGAGCGCGCGCTGAGTTAATAATCTATTAACCATAGGCACCACAAATGCAAGCGTTTTGCCTGAGCCAGTTTTTGACGCCGCCAGTATGTCTTTATTCAATAAGGCGTGCGGAATAGCCTGGGCTTGAATATCCGTTAGGTCGCTTAGTTGAGCCGTAGACAAATTCTTTACAATTCGATGATCAATGGGAAGTTCAGAAAATAACAAAAATACACGCCTTTAATATGGTCTAAGTGAGCATTATAGCTAGCATTGAAGCAAAAAGCTTAAGTATTCATGTGCTTTTATTTTGCTACTATTTTTTTGCTGGGAGCAAAGAGTGATTCAATCTCCTTTCTTTCTCTTTCTCTGCTATTAACTGCTTAAGCTTGTAGTCTTTAACACTCATCTCTAGGCTGTTTGGTATAATTTCTAGCTCGACTTTGCGCTGGTCAGGGTAATCGCTTTGAGGCTCGTGATTAGAAAGCGCAGCAATTCCCTTTTCAATGTGTTGGCGCGCAGAGCCTTGCACATCTATTCTCACAGTATTTCGTACTCTATTGGTTAAGGTTTCTACATTGACTCTTAACTGCAGGCTACAAAAAATGCTGTTTCTTCCTAAGCAAGAAGCTTAGGCCTTATGTTTGCTTTGTTGTATTGTGAACGCAGGATCATTCGTCGTTTTTTAACCGCTTGGATATACACATATTAGACAGTTTAACGTTTGCCATTTCTAGCATGTTATCGGGGTAGCTAGAGCCGTCGTCAATTACCTTAATTGCAGCTTGTTGTTAATTTCTTTAGCGCTTATATGAATGTGGTTGCAACGATAGCGTATTTTTATACCATGATCTGCTACCGCTAATTACATAGGGAGAATCAAAATTTTCGGTAATTTCATTATCATTTGTTACCTAATTGAACTGTTAATATTTTTTATTAAACCCCCTATAGCACCTATGTGCATTACACGCCTAAATACATGTATTTGCAATAAAATATACCTATTACAAAAAAATCTATAAATTTAATATGCAAAAAACATATAGATTAGCTATTATTTAAACCCAAACTTATATTACTGTATCGCCCAAATGTATATTCTGCTTAGCAGTAATTCAGTTTATTGTTGATCAAAGCAAGTACAAATTAGACAAGCAAGTTTACGCACACATCATTTTAAGGGACTCAATGAAATTACAGCAATTAAGATACATAGTAGAAGTGTTAAATAACAATTTGAACGTGTCTGCTACCGCCGAAAATTTATACACATCTCAGCCAGGCATAAGTAAGCAAGTTCGCATGCTTGAAGATGAGTTAGGCATTCAAATATTTGGTAGAAGCGGCAAGCACTTAACGCATGTAACTGACGCTGGCAAAGAGGTAATTAATATTTCTAGAGAGATATTAGCAAAAGTAGAAAGTATAAAATCAGTTGCCCGCGAACACACTTTACCAGACCAAGGTAAGCTAAATATTGCTACTACACATACCCAAGCCCGTTACGCTTTGCCTGATGTGATAAAAGGCTTTATGCAAAAATACCCGAAAGTATCCTTACATATGCATCAGGGAACCCCTTCACAAATAAGTGATTTAGCGGCTAAAGGAGAAGCCGACTTTGCCATTGCTACTGAATCCTTGCATTTATATAACGACTTAATAATGCTGCCTTGTTATCACTGGAATAGGTCGGTTATTGTGAATAAATCGCATCCTTTGGCTAAAAAAACCAACATTACTATTCAAGATATAGCTAAATATTCGTTGGTCACCTACGTGTTTGGCTTCACCGGTCGCTCCGAACTTGACAGAGCCTTTAGCGAGGCAGGTTTAGAACCCAAAATTGTATTCACCGCGACCGACGCCGACGTGATTAAAACCTACGTGAGGTTAGGCGTAGGAGTAGGAGTTATTGCTTCAATGGCGGTTGATGAAGTACTTGATAATGACTTGGTTAAAATTGATGCTAGCCACTTGTTTGATTACAGCACGACTAAGATTGGATTTAGAAAAGGCTCGTTTCTGCGTAATTACATGTATGAATTTATAGAGCGCTTCGCGCCTCATTTGACTAAGAGTGTAGTTGAGCGTGCGATGATGCAAAAGAATAATGATGAACTTGAGACTATGTTTAAAGATTTAACTTTGCCGGTGAAGTAGGTAAAAGGGTCAGGTCCAATTAGCTATTTTTCTTTGAAAAATAGCTAATTGGACCTGACCCTTTTAATTTTTTTACGGCCTCTAACACTCAATAATATTGACCGCTAATCCGCCGCGTGCAGTTTCTTTATACTTACTTTTCATATCATTACCTGTGTCCCACATTGTCTTTATAACCTTATCCAAAGATACCTTCTGATTACCGGTGCCTCTCAAGGCAAGACGCGACGCGTTAATGGCTTTAACTGCGCCCATGGCGTTACGCTCAATACAGGGGACTTGAACTAAACCACCCACGGGGTCGCAGGTAAGGCCAAGGTTGTGTTCCATGCCAATTTCCGCTGCGTTTTCTACTGATTTTACCGAGCCGCCTAATATTTCAGTAAGGGCGCCCGCAGCCATTGAGCACGCGACACCTACCTCGCCTTGGCAGCCAACTTCAGCGCCTGAAATTGAAGCGTTCTTTTTATATAAAATACCAATAGCGGCCGCGGTGAGTAAGAATCTGCAAGCAGCGTCGTCAGACAGGGGGCGTACAAATTTATCATAGTAGCTCATTACGGCAGGAATTATGCCGGCAGCGCCGTTGGTGGGCGCTGTCACTACACGGCCTCCAGCGGCATTTTCTTCATTCACCGCTAAGGCAAACAAATTTACCCAATCCATCACGAGCATAGGGTCGTTACTTTTTTCATTCTCTAATAGCGCTAGCAATGCGGCCGCGCGGCGGTGTACTTTTAGCCCGCCGGGTAAAATCCCCTCGGTTTGTTTACCGTTTTCGATACATTCCTGCATAGTATGCCAAATATGCAATAAACGTCTTCTAACTTCGGCTTCTGGCAGCAGCATTGTTTCATTTTTTAGCATTAAGGAGCTAATGCGAAAGCTATTGTCCTGGCATATTTGCATAAGCTCATTGGCAGTGGAAAAAGGGAAGGGAGCATCCATTTGTGCCACAGCATATTTTTCTTGTTTTTGTGCCTCAAAGTCTTCATCTTTTACAATAAAGCCGCCGCCAATAGAATAGTAAGTGGTAGTTTTGACCATTGTTTTCTCGTTGTACGCAAAGAAGGTCATACCATTGGCATGCTTAGGCAAGGTTTTACGCCGATGAAATACAATTGCGCCTGTTTTGGCAAACGTAATAAGCTGCTTATGCATTAATAACAGTGTACGCGTGCTTTCCACATCTTTTAACATACTATCTATTTGTTTTACGGGTACGTTTTCGGGCGTAAACCCTAATAAACCTAAAATTATCGCTTTACCGGTGCCATGGCCTATACCCGTTTGGCCTAATGAGCCGTAAAGCTCGGTGCTTATATGAGTAATTTCATGCAGTTGATCGTCTCTAACAAGCTCCTCGCAAAAATCTAACGCAGCACGCATGGGGCCAACGGTATGGGAACTTGATGGGCCAATGCCCACTTTGAACATATCAAAAACACTAATCATAAAACACCTCAATAGTTGTAACATAATTGTTACACAAAACAGCCACAACACAAGTCAAAAATGCGATAGATTAGCTAATACTAATGATTAGAAATGTTAATGCATGGTTATTTCATTAATTAATACATTAGTTCAGGAGTAAGCGCGTTAATTAGACAGTAGAAAGCAAGTTATACCAGTGAATGAGTCGTTATATGCTTTTGCAGCTGCGCCAGAATACCTGCAGTTGCGCCCCATATCATGCGTTCTTTATAAGGAACAAAATAAATCGGGAAACTATTTTTTTTGCGCTTAACCATTTCTACATAATATCGTTGGGTATCCATTAAATAAGCTAATGGTACGCTAAACACATTGGCCACTTCATTTGGATCAATAATTAAGTCGCTGTCTAATTTGATAGGTTTATCGTAAATAGCCACAACCGGCACTACTGCAAAACCACTTATCGTTTTGTAAGTGCCTAAGCGCCCTAATAAACGCAGATGCTCGCGTTGAAGGCCAATTTCTTCTTGGGCCTCGCGATAAGCAGTATCAACTAAATCGAGGTCGGTTTTTTCTGCTTTGCCGCCCGGAAAACAAACTTGGCCTGCATGGTGTTTTAAATGACTCGCGCGCTGGGTGAATAATACCTGCAGTTTATTGTTACTAGGAAATAAACAAATAAGCACCGCTGCAGGTCTTTTGGCCTCAAAAAAAGGATGATCAGACGCTTCCTGTAGTGACCATGGGCGATTAAAAGCAGAAAGGAAGTCGAGCTCGTTCAATTAATGGTCTTCCTTTTTGAGGTGTTTATGACACAGGCTTGTTCCAGTACGGGTAATATTTTAGCAACTTTATGAAGGCTTTCCATATATTCATCAATGTCGTTAGAGTCAATCACAATGCCGCCACCCGCCCAGCAATAAATGGTTTTGGACCCGCCATCAGGTCTTGTTTTTGATACCTCAAGCTTATCATTCTCAGCAAGTAGCGTGCGTATACAAATATTAGTGTCAATGTCGCCTCTAATTCCGATATAGCCAATGGTGCCGCAATAAATAGCGCGCTTATCAGGTTCGATCTCTTGAATGATTTGCATAGCACGTACCTTCGGCGCCCCTGTTATCGAACCGCCCGGAAACGCGCCTTTCATTAAATCGTATGCGCTTGCATCATCTTTTAGCTCACCTACCACGGTACTGACCATATGGTGAACCGCTGGATAACTTTCCAACGAAAAAAGTGACGGCACCTTAACTGAATGAGGTTTGCAGAACTTGCTTAAATCATTACGTAATAAATCGACGATCATCAAATTCTCAGCGCGATCTTTTTCAGCGCCTAACAAATCGTCGCTTAGCGCCTTGTCTACAACAGGATCAGGGTCTCGTTTTCGAGTACCTTTAATAGGCTTTGTTTCAACGATTCTGTCTTTTACTGATAAAAAACGTTCAGGCGAAAGACTCAAAATGGTGCTGCTTGGTAAACGCACATAGGCAGAAAAGGGCGCATTATTCGCCAATCTTAAGCGGCAGTAGGCGTCAAACTCACTACCGTAGTACTGTGCATGAAATCGTTGTGCAAAATTGACTTGATAGCAATCGCCCGCCCGCAAATACTTTTCTATCTTGGTGAACTGGCGACAATACACTTCCTTTGACATATTCGATTGCCACGGTTCAAGTAAAGAAAAATCATCTTTTTGTACTTGTGCGTCGCTAAGATTGGCGATGCTTTTTAGGCTATTTTCAATAAAGTTACTCTCAATTGAAAATAGATGCAGCGTGCCTGTATGATTGTCATAGACAATACTTGAATGATAAAAGCCTACGCTGATATCGGGTAATCCGTACTGATGAGGTTTATCGTTTTTTATATTGTCAGAAGAGGTATTGCCATCGTAGGCAAATACGCCTAATGCCCCCGCAACAAAAGGGATCTCGCTGTTGCTAATTGATGAAGAATCAAATAACTCGTCAAACGTCTTTTGCAGTCTGGCTAAGTTTTTATAGGGGCAGACCGAGTTCAATATTGCATTATTAAAAAGGTGACTTAGTAAGGTGGCATTTTCATTTGGTTTGTTTTTATGCGCTTTTTCTGTGCTTAATTGTGTCCAACTGCCGCTTAGTGAATGTTTTCCTTGTGCAAACTCATAGGTCACACACGGCGAGTGCACCATAATATCGAAGCGGCCGCCCATGTGTGATTGTGCACAACTGTCCAGTAAAAAAGACCAGGCTTTATCCTCAATGGTTTTAAATAAGGTTAAGACTTTTTCGGGCGAAAAATTTGCTACGGTATGGGTGTTAATTGAAAAGGCCAAAGCTGCTCCAAAATAAAAATACTTACTTACTTGCTGGACTACAGGCGCCAAGCATAAATCTCGTCACTAGTAACCGCTCATTAAGCACAACTTGGCTTAATTAATAATGCATGGTGGATTATCTATGTGTGAGTAGTATACTGCTGATTTTATACTTTCACCATGTCGCTTTGCACACTTTGTGTCAATTTACGCTGGTCATTGACACTTGTTTTGTGAAATTATCGTTGATATAAAGTATTACACAAGAATTTTACAGCACACCTAATATCAAGAGGGATTTATGACCACTATTCGTCAACAAGACTTTATAGATAGTATTGAAGATGCTTTACAGTTTATCTCATATTACCATCCATTGGATTACGTAAAAGCTGTCGAGCAAGCCTACAACAAAGAAGAAAGTAAAGCCGCAAAAGATGCAATGGCACAAATACTCATTAATTCAAGAATGTCCGCACAGGGCAAACGTCCTATTTGTCAAGATACAGGGATTGTAACGTGCTTTGTAAAAGTGGGGATGCAGGTAAGTTGGGATAAGACCGACCTAACAGTGCAGCAAATGGTTGATGAAGGCACAAGACGCGCTTATTTAAATCCAGATAACCCGCTACGTGCTTCCATTGTTAAAGATCCAGCAGGTGCGCGCATAAATACTAAAGATAATACGCCAGCGGTGGTGCACATAGACATGATTGCCGGGGGTAAAGTAGAAGTAATGATTGCAGCCAAAGGCGGCGGTTCAGAAAATAAATCAAAAATGGTCATGTTAAACCCTAGCGATGATATTGCAGACTGGGTGGTGAAAACATTGCCAACCATGGGTGCGGGTTGGTGTCCACCGGGTATGTTAGGTATAGGCATTGGTGGCACAGCTGAAAAAGCAGCGGTACTAGCCAAAGAAAGTTTAATGGATCCAGTAGACATGCAAGACCTCATTGCCCGAGGCGCGGTTACAACAGAAGAAAAACTACGCGTAGATATTTATAAAAAAGTGAACGACCTAGGCATTGGCGCACAGGGCTTAGGGGGTTTAACAACCGTAGTGGATGTTAAAATAATGTCAGTTCCCACCCATGCTGCATCAAAGCCAATAGCAATGATCCCCAACTGCGCAGCAACGCGTCACGCACATTTCACCTTAGATGGCAGCGGGCCATATGAGCAAAAAGCCCCGCGTTTGGAAGACTGGCCAGAAATAACTTGGGAAGTGGGTGAAGACGTACGCAGAGTAGATTTAAACACCGTTACGAAGGCCGACATTCAAGATTGGAAAGCGGGTGAAACGGTGCTTTTAAACGGTAAAATGTTGACCGGACGCGACGCTGCACATAAACGTATTCAGTCTATGTTGCAAAATGGAGAAGGTTTGCCCGAGGGCGTCGATCTAACCAATAAATTTATTTATTATGTAGGTCCAGTTGATGCCGTGCGCGATGAAGCTGTAGGTCCAGCAGGACCAACAACAGCGACCCGTATGGATAAATTCACCGACATGATGCTTGAACAAACTGGTTTAATCGGCATGATTGGTAAAGCCGAACGCGGACCCGGCACTGTAGCCAGTATTGCTAAACATAAAGCAGTGTACTTAATGGCGGTTGGCGGCGCCGCCTATTTGGTTTCAAAAGCTATTAAAAAGTCTCGAGTGGTGGCTTTTGAAGACTTAGGCATGGAAGCTATTTATGAGTTTGACGTGGTTGACATGCCCGTAACTGTGGCAGTAGACAGTACCGGCGCCAATGTGCACGAGACCGGCCCTGCTATTTGGAAAGTAAATATAGCCGAAGCCGCAAAGGCATGAGCATGAAACGGCCTCTTAGTGGGCCGTTTCATGCACCAGGTGAACAATAAATTAAGTGTTAATAAAGGAAATTTGGTGAACCTACCCATTTGGGCACAAAATATAGACGTATCTTACGAAGTCCTATTGATTGCAGGTATGCTCTTTGTACCTATATTGGTCGCCTATGCTATGTGGCGAGTGCACAATAAAAGCGTCGCTTTAATGCAAAGCCAATGGCAGCAGGAGCGCCAAGCTCTACAAAGCGAGCTAGGCTTGGTGTCGCAAGCCCTTGCTCATTCTTCTTCTACCCAAGAACTTACCGCCATAAACAATGAAAAAGAAGCTAAGCTTCGGGAAAAAACGGCTCAGCAAAATCACTTAGATGCTCGTAGACTACAGCAAATAGTGACCGATCAAGAGCGCCAGCTTGGCCAACTCTCGCAGCAGGCCAACGAACTATACGAATTAAAAGAACAGCACACACAGTTACAAACAAAGTATTATGCTCTGCAAGATCGCTTATCGATGCTGCAGGCAAACTTTGAAGCGCAAGAAGCAGCGATTGCGCAAGAGCGCATTGGCTTTGATGAAAAGTTTCAACTCCTGGCTAATGCAGAAAAGCACTTAAACACCCAGTTTGAGAATCTTGCCAATAAAATTTTTGAACAAAAATCCGAGAAGTTTTCCAAAACAAGTGAGCAAGGTATTTCGCACTTGTTGTCGCCACTGAAACAGCAAATTGAAGATTTTAAAAAACAAATACGCGATCAATACGTGACCGAAGGACAAGAAAGAGCTTCTTTAAGAACCGAAATTTTAGGCTTAAAAGAGCTGAACTTGCAAATTACCCAAGAGGCAGCTGCATTAACTAACGCGCTTAAAGGCGATAATAAGCAGCAGGGCAACTGGGGCGAAATTGTCCTTGCGCGTATTTTGGACGAGTCAGGCCTGCGTGAAGGCCATGAATACGAAATACAAAAACACTTAGTTGCCAATGACGGTAAACGATACCGGCCCGACGTAGTAGTGCATTTACCAAACAAAAAAGACATTGTGATTGACTCGAAGGTGTCGTTAATTGCACATGAAAGAGTCGTTAATGCACAAAGCGATGACGAGCGTAAAAAAGCGCTTAAAGAGCATGTTGTATCTATTAAAGGGCATATTAAGGGCTTGAGTAAAAAGGACTACCAAGATTTATCGGGCGTGCAAACACTTGATTACGTGCTTATGTTTGTGCCTGTGGAGTCGGCATTTATTTCAGCCGTTCAAGAAGCTCCCGACTTGGTTAAACTAGCCATGGATAATCAAATAATGCTGGTGAGTCCTACTAATTTGCTCGTTGCACTGAGAACCATCAATAATATTTGGCAGTATGAATATCAGAGTCAACATGCCAAAACCATTGCTGATAAAGCTAAAAAAATGTACGACAAATTCGCTAATTTTGTAGAAGACATGCAGCGCATAGGGAGAAACATTGAGGCCTTAGAAAAGAGTTATGACGGTGCTATGAATAAGCTGTCTACCGGTCGTGGAAATTTAGTAACGCAAGCAGAAAGCTTCAAAACGCTTGGCGTAACGCCCACTAAATCGATTGATAGAGACTTATTGCCGCCTGCTCATTTTGATGAATCTAGCCGATGAAATAGGGTGCGAGCTGAACCAATATGATTAGCGGTTATTGACCTTTCTTAACCGCCCTGGCGCAGTCTATGATACTCGTCGTTGTCTATTTCAAACACATACATTAGGGTATCACGGGCGTGCTTGCTTAAGGGATCGCTTGGGTTTTCAGCAATCCTAAATAGCGCTGCTTTTAAGACATCGTTTGGTTTCACCGAACCGCTGTGCATAGTTGATAAAATTGCTACGCGGGTTTCAAAGTTATTATTTTCGCTAAGGTAGCTGCCTGCTAAGGTGACTCTTTCACTCTTATCACTGAAGCGAATGATATTTTCAACAATAAAACTAACTTCTTCTCGAGGCGCTTGGTTCAACGCAAACGATAGATCAGTAACAACTTTGTTTTTTTCATTTGAGTTGAGTTGAAAGGGCATCAATAAATCCAGCGCAAAGGTTCTATTAGTGCTGTCTGCCGGACTGTAAAGTGCAATATTTTTAATTGTAGAAACTATCTCATCATTGCCTACATGCATGCCTCTACTTGAGACCAAGTGCAATAGTTTGGTATTGCCTACTGCTGTGCCTTGGGCGCTTAAGCGGGTCACTAAATTGTTCATAAGTAGCTCTTTGTCGACTATATCAGCGCTGTGAAGAACGCTGGTGATATAATATGGTACTTGTGACTCAGTGCCTGAGTCGGCAAAGTAGTCGACTAAAATTTGAAAGTTTTCTGGATTGTCTTTTACTGCATTGCGCAGTAATTCAAGCGCAGCCCCCATTTTTTTATAGGCTTCCTTTTCGCCACTTTGCTCCAGTGCGTTAAGAAATGCCAGAGTGTCAATAACACTGGCATTTTGAGCTAAGAACAGTTCGTCTTTGCCAGTGTTTTCCATAACTGTGGTGCCACCATCATCTACAGACACGTATTGAGCTAGCCCCATATTTGTGGGTGAAGCGACAGTTCTATTAGATGCTCGTGCTGTTTTTTCAACATCTATGTCTAACGAGGACGTTTTTTTATGGCTAAACTCGCTAGATGCTTCTAAGTGTTTAAGCGTGTTGTGTGTGCCCAACCAATATCCGCCAGCAAAGCCGGCAAGCGTGGCTATGAGAATAAAAAAAGTGGCGGTACTAGTAGCTTTCATATCAAATTCGTATTAAGCCTCAATATTGTTAAGGCTTTATTCGCTTAAGCCAAAACTAGTGGTGATCGCAACTTTCGCGTTTAGCATTAACATGACCGAGCAATACTTTTCGCAGGAAAGCTGAACTGCGCGCGCCAAATGTTTTTCGTTTATTTGTTTACCTGACACCTCGTAATGCGCGTGTATCGCGGTGAACACACGCGGGGGACTGTCTGCTCGCGTTGCTTCAAGTCTACAAATACAGCTTTCAATAGGCTGTCTTGCTTTACGCATGATCTCAACCACATCGACACTAGAGCAAGCACCTACGCTTATAAGTACAACTTGCATAGGCGACAAATCGTTGCCACTGCCGTCGAGGCTAATTTTTTTGCCGTCGTCCATCACACCGTCAAAGGCTAAACCATGTTCGCTAGGCTGCCATGTTATTTCTGCTTTCATTTTATTATTCCTTAGCGTTAAACAGTATCTTGATTTGCTGTATTCTGATTTAGATATAAACAGTTTTTTTCAATGCGAATTTTTTTCTGTTTGTACAAATTACCAATTGCCTTCTTATATGCGGCTTTACTCACCTTAAAGCGAGCAAATATTTCATCAGGCGTACTCTTATCGGTTACGGTCGACATACCGTCATGAGCGATTAGGTCTTCTAAGATTTGTTCGCTTAAATTAAGCCGTGCCTGAGGTGTTTGTAATTGTAAGGCAAGGTCTAATTTCCCGTCTTCACGCACAGACTTTACAAAGCCTTCAAGGTAATCACCCATTTTTACACTGGTAATTAAATCGCTGTTAAATAGTAAGCCCTGAAACTCGCCATTTACAATCGCTTTGTAGCCTAATGGCGTTTGTGCATAAATTAACAAGGAAACGGCCTGATTAGGACTCAGTTCTTGGCTGTGCGGATGCAAAAAACGTTCAATTTTGGTCGTGGCGACCAGTTTGCCTATACGGTCTTGCAGTGCGTAAACTACGTAACGAGTGCCAATATCGAGGTTAGTGTGTAGCTGACCTTCTGGGGCGTATAAGTCGGGTTTAATACCCCAATCAAAAAAGCATCCATGATCGCTTGCGCCGACCACAACTAATGGAGCGAATTGATGAAGCATTACTTTAGGGGCGTTTATTGCGCCTAAAAACGAACCATCGGCATGGGTATATACAAACACATCAAGTTCTTGTCCCATTGTATAAACGTGAGAAGTGTCTTTAAGCATAACAACCTGTTCGGATGATCCGCCATAGGCGAGCAGTTCGTACCCGAAAGGAAAAATTTCAACAACATGAAGGCGATTAAATTGGCCAATTTTTAGCATCTTGATATGATACCTATTAAATAAAAATGATTATAACAAAGTCTACAGAGTTTAGAGAGGGTAGCAATGAAACTAAATGCGGATATTGGTGAAAGTTATGGGAAATGGACTATGGGCAATGACAGTGACATTATGCCTTTGGTCGATCAAGCCAATATTGCCTGTGGTTATCACGCTGGTGATGCCCTTACTATGCAAAACACTATAAGTTTGGCAGCTAAACATGCGGTAGAAGTTGGCGCGCATGTTTCCTATCCCGATTTACAAGGCTTTGGACGTCGTTCAATGCAGTTAAGCTCGGATGAACTTATCGCTATGATCCACGCGCAAATAGCGACTTTAGAAGGCATGGCAAAGTGCCAAAGCGCGAAGATAGGATTTGTGAAACCTCACGGTGCTATGTATAACGACATGATGCAGCAACCCGCTTTATTTGAGTCCATAGTAATGGCTTTAGCAAGTTATCATTGCCGGTATGATTTAGTAATACAGGCGCTACCAGATGTGTCAATATTTTGTAGCACTGCGGCAAAGCATAATATACCACTGCGTTTTGAGGGCTTTGCCGACAGGGGCTACACGGCAAGCGGCTTTTTGGTCAGTCGAGACAAACCTAAGGCCGTATTATCCGAAACCCAAAGCCTGTTTCAAGCCAGTGCAATGATAAATGGAGACGCATTTCTAAGTGAATGTGGTAATACGCTTGCGCTTCATATTGACACTATTTGTGTACATAGTGATACCCCTGATTCGCTCATATTATGCCGGAAAATACGAGCGCTCATTAGCAAACAAGTCAGCACTAAATCTGTGCATACATCCTAATGTTCGAACTTGAAAAGGTTCAAGGTTATCAGTACATGCATAATGCCGTGCCACTTGATGAATATTCGCATGTCGAGCGAGTGAGTGAAGTAAGTATAATTATTCGCGTTAACGAAAAGAGTCGTACGTGTGCTAAACGGCCAGCTCTGTCTCTGCAAGCCCGTAATGCTAGGGTCAAGCGCTGCTTGGCGCTAATCAAAGCAAAGTCGCCCATGTGGTTAATTGACCATGTGGTCTCTTACGACAGCCTGTTACTTGTATATGAGGCCCAAGATATAAGGTATGACATTGTATTAAGGTTTTTGCTGAGCACGCTAGCTGAGTTGAAAGAGCCAGAAAAAAAGAAGTCACATGCAAAAAAAACTGAAAAAGAAATAGGCCATGTGCATCAAATTGATGTCTGCTATGGGCTAAATAATGAAAGCCAGCCCAGTGATATGAGTGCGGTTGAAGAATATACGAACTTAACCTCACGCGATATAGTGAATTTGCATCAATCGATAGAGTATCAGGTTTTCGCCATTGGATTTATGCCAAACTTTGCCTACCTAGGCGAACTATCACCACATCTTCGTATGCCAAGACTTGCTCATCCAAGGCAGGCAGTGTCAGCGGGCGCCGTGGCGATTGCGGGTCAACAAACTGCTGTTTATCCGAGTATTTCCCCAGGAGGCTGGCACATTATTGGCTATACGGCTTTTTCGTTTTCTGATGATGCTACTGTTGCCATGGGGCCTGAGGATAAGGTCATATTCAAGGCAATAGACCAACATGAGTATGAACGTCAACTAAAGCAAGCGGAGAAATAAAATGCTGACGATCATAAAAAGTGGCCTTACAACGCAATGGACTGACAGCGGCAGAAAAGGCAGACAATTGAGTGGTTATAGTCAATCGGGGGCGATAGATTGGTTTAGCTTCCAACTGGCTAATGCCCTATGTGGCAATGCCTTGCACAGCCCTGCTCTTGAAGTGATGGCGGGTAATATTGAGTTTAGCGTTAGTATTGCTTGCGCAGTAGCTATCACCGGCGCGCATACCGATATAAGCATTAACAAGCAAAATATTAAAAACGGCAAAGTGTTTTTACTCAAAAAAAATGACCACGTTAAATTAGGCCCTGCTACAAAAGGACTGTTCACTTATATTGCGTTTTCAGCCGCATTTGAATTACCTGTGTTTGCCAACAGTGTGTGTGCGGTAAAACGAGAAAAGACAGGCGGCATGCAAGGTGATGGCAAGCCAATTATTGATGGTGAAGAGTTTGTGCTTATCAACGCGGCTCAGATTGATGACAAAGCCACGCGCTATTTCGGAAAAGGTGGCGCACAGACTAGTTTTACGCCGCTCATAACGGCTTTTATTGCATCACAATTTTACACACACAAAAAACTACCTTTTTCATTTTGCTACCAACAGTCTGCCTTCTCAAAAGTAGACAAACAACGCTTTATCGCTCACGAATTTGAAATAACGCAGTACATTGATAAAATGGGCGTGCGCTTAGCAGGTCCATCCATACACTGTGAGCTAACGAACCTAATATCGCAGCCAATGGTAAACGGGGCGATTCAAATTCCCGGCAGTGGCTTGCCTATTATTATGCGAAACGATCGGCAAACAATAGGCGGTTATCCGGTTATAGGGACCGTAAATAGCCAAGGGCTTGCACTGCTTGCCCAAGCAACAAGTTCACAAAAAATTACCTTCGTGGCGACCGATTTTGATACTGCAAATATATGGCGGCAATTGATTGATCTTCAGCTTAAACAGGTATTAAATACAACAAAGCTAAGGCTTTACGCATAGTTGTTTTTAGCGCAGTACATTGTACTTAAACTCTACGCGCTGAATTAGATGTAACCTTTAGGATATTACGCAATGCAGGTATTTTTAAACGGTAAATTTGTCGACAAAGAAAACGCGCTCATCTCTCCTATGGACAGAGGTTTCCTATTCGGAGACGGTATTTATGAAGTGATTCCTTGTTACCATTCAAAACCGGTTGGTTTATCACTTCATTTAGACCGAATGAACAGTGGTTTAGAAGAAATTGGCATTGCTTTTCATGCTGATAAACAAGAGTGGTTGACCACTATCAAGCACCTTATAGCGCAATTCGATGCCTCATCAGTAGGCGTTTATATTCATGTTAGCAGAGGCACCGACACTAAGCGTTATCACGCCTATCCTGAAAACGTAAGCCCAACCGTTTTTGCCTATGGATTTGAAATACCACCATCGCAAGACGTCGACAGAAAAACGGCAAAAGTGTATGAAGTCATTACGGGAGAGGATTTAAGGTGGCAACGCTGCCATATTAAATCAACGTCTCTATTAGGCAATGTAATGCATTTCCAGCAGGGTAAAAATGCAAAAAAGGATGAAATAATCTTGTTCAATAAGCATCACATTATTACCGAGGCGGCAGCCTGTAATGTGTTTGTCATTAAAGATAATATTATAATGACCCCCAAACTCGATAATCAATTACTGCCTGGGGTTACTCGCAATATACTGCTTCAATCTTTATCCTTGCAGGGAGGCTTTACAGTATTTGAGCAAGATATTAGTACCAAGCAGTTAGCAAACGCCGACGAGGTATGGATAACGTCATCAAGTAAAGAAGTAGGGGCGGTAGTTAAAGTAGATGATAGAATATTGGGAAGTGGAAGGCCAGGGCCGTTATGGGAAGCAGCCCAAAATGCTTATAATGCTTCTAAGTATTCGTTTTAAATAGACAGTGATGAAGCTTGAGGACCTACTTTTAAGCGAGTAGGCCTACTCAATTATAGCAATAGCTTATGTAAAGGCGCTACTTGTCTTCGTCGCAGTTGCCTTCCTTACACTCACCATATAAATACAAACTGTGGTTTAGAAGAGTCATATTATTGGCTTTGGCAACTTCTTCTTGCCTTTTTTCAATAACATCGTCTTCAAATTCAACAACTTTCCCACACTTCAAACAAACTAAATGGTCGTGATGTTTCTTATGGCTTATTTCAAAAACCGATTTACCACCTTCAAAATGGTGGCGGTGTAAAATACCAGCGTCGTCAAATTGGTTAAGTACCCTGTAAACAGTCGCTAATCCAATTTCTTCTTCCATATTAATTAATATCTTATATACCGCTTCAGCGCTAATATGTTGGTTGTTAGGATTCTGAAGTATTTCTAATATTTTGATACGGGGAAGCGTGACCTTTAAACCGGCTTTTTTTAGTTCTTTATTTTTATCCATCTTGTTATCAACCCCTTATGTTTGAAATGTTAGTATAGGGTAAATTTAAAGTTTTATCACCTTCTGCCGTAACAATAATGCGTCAAATTGACTTAAATAAATAATATCGTCCCTAAGTGTTGGGGTATTTTATTATTTTAATCGGCAAAGTGCTGATAGCACCAAGCAATCAAATCAGACGATTCTTGAAATTGAAACAGTGCCGCTGAGAAAAGCGCTTAAATAATTTAAGCTACATTAGTATCATTTAAGACAAGCGCGCAATATACGCTGTTGACCGAGGGCTCATTGAACTTGGATCTGTTGGTTTTTCGCATTTTCTGCCATATCATTAACAAAAAAGGCGGGGGACTCTATTGGAATAAAAAAGTCTCGCAGTACATAGTCTAAAACACGGTTTCTAATATTTCTAAAAAACGTGATTTTATCAACCGATAAAACTTCTTCAATTAACGCTTCCTTTTGTAAATAAAGCGTTAAACGTTGTTTATATTCTTGTTGTACTTGCGCCATCGCTGCTTGGGTGAACTCGGACGTGGCAACTAATTCCAATGCTCGCTTTTGCGTTTCGACGGCTTTATCGAACATATTGTTAGCGGCAAAGGTTGCTGCTAGTGTATCGACATAAATTGGATTTTGTCCGTGTGCTGGGTCTTCAACAACGCGCTGCGCCAAACTTAGTGCATATTCACTTTGCGTAAAGGGATTGTTGTCTAAGGTAGCTAAAAACCAAGCAATGTTATTCGTTGTCATAGGAAAGTCAGACTCTGCAGCGTCTTTTAATAAGCTGGTGGCGGCAGCAATATTCACCTCACCCACAAATCCATTGGCATGAATGAGAGCGAGTGTCGAGGCGTCAATGATCCTAGGATCTTTCTTGTTGGCTCGATTTAACATCCATATGGTATTGCTGGTGGGTGCGGTAATATTCTCGTTAAGTGCGTAAATAGACGCTAATACTACGTTGGCTGGTGCATAATTTTTAGCAACTAAACTTGTGATACCAATTTCACTGTCTTTTCGTAGTGTGTCTGAGTCGGTATTTAAATGCACAAGACTGAACATTAACAACTGAGCGGCGCTGTCTTTGTAGGGTAGGGCTCGTAGCCATTCAAATACTTTACCTAAGTCTTGATAATCACTTTGGCGCGAATAAGCCCAGATTATACGTTTAATCGCCATAACTTCACCGTCTTTAGCGGCACTTAAGCAGGTGTCGTGCGCAAGGGAAGGCGCAGCTGTTTCAACGTCGTTGCATGACAGCAGGCGTTCGTCAAATTCAACTAGCCGCGCATTGTCTATCTCGGATAGTGATGCAGATTCCTCAGACTTAATACTAAAATAGCCAATTACTAGTGCTACCGCGCACATTCCAACCACTACTTTCCATGTGAAGAAGGATGATTTTTTAGCTTGTGCTGGTTCTATCAAGATTTTATCCAAGCTCTGCTAAACACATTTCTTCATGTACTTTTTTGCACCAAGCTTTAACTCTTTGTTCAGTTAATTCAGGCTGGCGATCTTCGTCAATACCCAAACCGACAAAGTGATCGTCGTCGCTCATACCTTTAGACGCTTCAAAGTCGTAACCTTCGGTGGGCCATTTGCCTATGAGGATAGCTCCCTTAGGTTCTACGATGTCTCTTATCATACCCATTGCATCTAAGAAATACTCGGCGTAGTCTTCTTGATCACCACAGCCGAATATAGCCACAAGCTTGTCTTCAAAATCAAGTTCTTCAAGCTCTGGAAAAAAATCGTCCCAGTCACACTGTGCTTCGCCGTAATACCAAGTAGGGATACCAAAAATAAGTAAATCAAATTCTGCAATTTGTTCTTTTGTGCTTTTTGCAATGTCTTTTACGTCAATAAGCTTTTTGCCCAGTTCTTTTTGGATCATTTTAGCAATATGCTCGGTGTTGCCTGTATCGCTGCCAAAAAATAAACCTACCGTTGCCATTTTAATACTCCACTAAAGTGCAAATGAGTCGCTGCGTTTTGCAATTAAACGCCCGAACCTATATAAAATAATTGAATGATGCCTTTCACCACAAATCCTAAACCGCCCAAGCCTAAAACTCCATAGGCGACGAGACGGCCAATTTTAGGAACATCGTTTTTTTTCATGACGTCATGTATAGCATAGCCCATTAATAAAAATAACGCTGCTAGTGTTACATTGAGTAATATTCCTTCAATGTGTTGAACCGTTTCTGCTGACATGAGGCCTTGACTTATCGGTATAAATTATTGTGCAATATTATCACAAAACAAAGCGAAAAGAGTAGAATGAAGCGCAAATATAGTGCACCTTGAGTGCTAATGTGTCCGCATTAGGTTCCAAGTAAATGCTTTGTTATTAGAGTGTTAACAAGCAGTGGCTTTTCGGCATGTAACCAATGCCCCGCTTTTACTAGCTTTGCTTTTGCCTGCGGAAACTGGGCCTTAATTTCACCTTGATAATCATTCAATATATAATCAGAATTTTCTCCTTTTATGAAAAGGGTCTCGTTATTATAAATAACTTGTTTATTGAGGGGCCAATCAATTAAGCGCTCATAGTCTCTGCTCAGAACGTGTAAATTAAAACGCCAATTCCATTTACCATTCTGTTCATATAAACTTTTAAGCAGAAACGCCTGAGTGCCGGCATCATCAATAAACTTAGCCATAAATTGCTGCGCTTCTTTGCGCGATCGAATATCGCTCAAAGGCACCGCTGTCAGAGCGTCTATTACATTTTGATGCCGGTGCTGATAAGCGACCGGCGCAATATCTAGAATAATAAGTTTTTGTATTAGTGCGGCTTGCTGAAATGCAATCCACATAGCTACTTTTCCACCAAGGGAATGACCAATTATGCTTGCCTTACCAATGTTCATTTTACTCAGCGTGAGAATAACTTGCTGTGCGTAGTCTTCAAAGCTGAAATGTAAAGAGTGAGGCGATTGACCATGGTCAGGCAGATCCATGTTAATGACTCGAAACTGAGTTTGTAAATGCCGCCGAATAACACTTAAGTTATCACTGCTGCCAAATAAGCCATGCAGTAAGACAACCACCGGTAAACTACTTATTTCTAATGAGTTGTTTGGTGGCACATACTCAAGGTAATGCAATGTTTTAAGCATGCCCAGCGCTACATATTAGGGTAATTGGGACCACCAGTGCCCTCTGGCACTACCCACTTGATGTTTTGTGACGGATCTTTGATATCGCAAGTTTTACAATGTACGCAGTTTTGTGCGTTAATCTGGAAGCGTTTGTCACCGTTGGCTTCCTCGACAACTTCGTAAACACCTGCTGGGCAATAACGCGCGGCAGGTTCATTGTATTTAGGCAAATTAACACTAATAGGAATTGAAGCGTCTACCAAATGTAAATGGCCAGGCTGATCTTCTTCATGATTGGTGTTAGACAAAAATACCGATGTTAGTTTATCAAAGCTTAATTTGCTGTCAGGCTTGTGATAATCGATTTTCTTTGCATTGGCCGCAGGCACTAGTGTGGCGTAATCAGGCGTTGAGTCAGTCAATGTAAAGGGAAGTTTCCCGCCGAAGATATTTTGGTCTAGGGTGTTATAAGCACCGCCAAAGAAGTTTCCGAACTTGTGAATGGCCGAACCGAAATTACGTGAGCTATAAAGCTCATTGTATAACCAAGATGCTTTAAAATTATCAAGGTATTCGACCGGATCCCTAACGGCTACAGATTCTTCAAGCAATGGGAACAGGGTTTCGGCCGCCAACATGCCCGACTTCATTGCGGTATGGTTGCCTTTTATTTTGGCAAAATTCAAGGTGCCTGCGTCACAGCCAACCATAATACCGCCGGGGAAAGTCATTTTAGGTAGTGACTGCAATCCACCTTTTGTAATGGCTCTAGCGCCGTAGCTCACGCGGGCACCGTCTTTTAGCGTAGAGGCAATGACCGGATGATGTTTCAAACGCTGAAATTCATCGAAAGGACTCAAATGTGGGTTTTTATAATTCAGATCTACAATTAGACCGACGAACACTTGGTTGTTTTCGGCATGATACAAATAGCTTCCGCCGGTAGAACCAGATTCGTCTAAAGGCCAGCCAGCGGTGTGTACCACTAGCCCTTCTTGATGCTGGCCTGCTGGGATATCCCAAATCTCCTTAAACCCAATAGCATAGTGCTGAGGGCTTATGTCTTTGTCTAGCGCAAATTTTTCAATGAGTGACTTGCCTAAATGACCTCTGCAGCCTTCGGCAAAAACGGTATATTTAGCGGTGAGCAGCATGCCAGGCATGTAGGTGTCTTTGTGTTCACCACTTTGGGATATGCCCATATCGCCTGTTATTATTCCTGCCACATTGCCTTGTTCATCATAATGCACTTGGGCCGCGGCAAACCCTGGGTAAACTTCAACGCCTAAGGCTTCCGCTTGCTGCGCTAACCATCTGCACATATTGGCCATACTAGTAATGTAATTACCGTCGTTGTGCATCGTCTTAGGAGCCATGAAATTAGGCAGCTTAATGCTGTTGTGTGCACTCCTTAATAGATAAATTTCATCATGCGTGACTTTGGTGTTCAACGGAGCGCCCAATTCTTGCCAGTTTTCTAATAATTCGTCTAATGCTTTGGTTTCAAACACCGCGCCGGATAAAATGTGTGCGCCAACCTCAGAGCCTTTCTCAAGTACGCATACGTTGAGTTCTTTATCGTTCTGATTAGCCAGTTGTTTTAGTTTGATTGCCGTTGATAGTCCTGATGGGCCCGCACCCACCACAACAACATCAAATTCCATTACTTCTCTTTCCATGGGTCACTCCAAAGGCAAGTAAAAAAGTTATAGTTCTTTATTAATGAATTTAATTTTACTCAAAGTAAGAACGTTGTAATACTATAGCGTGTTTATTTATGCGTACATCCGTCAATTAAACGATGCACAAGCATCGGGCAAAACAATATGATCCGCGGTTGACGTTTACGTTAAGTGTATATAGATTTCATTGCACATCATGACTAGTAAAATTTAATTAGTAAATGATCATGACTTAATTAGCATTGTTTTTTAGCAACAAGAACTGCTTTAGGCGTATAATGCTAACATTAAGTCATGTTCAATGCTCGACAATAGCTTAGGGGAAAGTATGAAAATCTTAGTACCAATCAAGCGTGCTATCGACTACAACGTAAAAGTACGCGTTAAGTCAGACAATAGCGACGTTGATTTAAACAATGTAAAAATGGCCATAAATCCATTTTGTGAAATTGCCGTTGAAGAAGCCATCAGGCTCAAAGAAAAGGGCATAGCAACCGAAATTATTGTGGTGTCTATAGGACCAAAAGCGGTACAAGAGCAAATTAGAACAGGGCTAGCGCTAGGGGCTGACCGCGCAGTTCATATCGAGACAGACGCTGTCTTAGATTCATTGCAAATTGCCAAGCTATTGAAAACGGTGGTTGATAAAGAACTGCCCGATTTAGTGATATTAGGTAAGCAAGCAATCGATTCAGACAACAACCAAACCGGTCAAATGCTAGCTGCACTTACTGGTATGCCGCAGGGCACATTTGCCAGTGAAGTGTCAGTGGCCAACGGCAAAGTAAATGTAACGCGCGAAATTGACGGCGGTTTACAAACGGTATCCTTAACTTTGCCTGCCGTGGTGACTACCGATTTGCGCTTAAACGAACCACGCTACGCTTCTTTACCCAATATAATGAAAGCCAAACGTAAGCCAATTGATGTAATAAGCGCAGCCGATTTAGGCGTTAATTTGAGCTCGAACATAAAACTGCTTAAAGTAATGGCTCCCGAACAACGCAAAGGCGGCGTGAAAGTAGCTGATGTAGCGGAATTAGTGGCAAAATTGAAAAACGAAGCTAAGGTGATCTCATGAGTATTTTAGTCTATGCAGAACATGACAACGAGTCATTAAAAACAGAAACCAACAAACTAGTGCATGCGGCAAGTGCCGCTGGCGACGACATTACAGTATTGGTTGTGGGTGAAAACTGCGGTGCAGTGGCGCAAGCAGCAGCCAAAATTACAGGGGTAAGTAAAGTATTAGTGGCAGACAATGTCGCCTATGCGCATCAACTAGCAGAAAACGTAGCCGATTTAGTGGTTGAACTAGCCGCTAGCTATACGCACGTATTTGCCGCTGCCACTACCACAGGCAAGAACTTCATGCCGCGTGTTGCCGCTTTGCTTGATGTTGCTCAAATTTCTGACATTATAAAAGTAGAGTCAGCTGACACATTTGTACGCCCCATATACGCGGGTAATGCAATTGCTACTGTTCAATCATCAGATTCGGTAAAAATTGTGACGGTTCGCGCCGCTTCTTTCGACGCCGCTGCTAACGATGGCGGTGCCTGTGTAGAAAATGTTGATATTGTAAAAGTATCTGAAAAATCATCTTTTGTATCTGCTGAGTTAACGGTATCAGAGCGTCCAGAATTGTCGGCCGCTGATGTTATTATATCGGGGGGTCGCGGTATGCAAAACGGTGAAAACTTTAGTTTGCTGCATGGCATAGCCGATAAATTAGGCGCCGCCATTGGTGCGTCGCGCGCCGCGGTAGACGCTGGTTTTGTATCAAACGACATGCAGGTTGGTCAAACAGGTAAAATTGTTGCGCCTAACTTGTATATTGCGGTTGGATTATCGGGTGCTATCCAACATTTAGCCGGTATGAAAGACTCCAAAGTTATTGTGGCAATTAATAAAGACGAAGAAGCACCCATTTTCCAGGTTGCCGACTATGGCTTGGTGGGCGATTTGTTCGATATATTGCCACAACTTGAAGCAGCGCTTTAGTAGGTTGACAATACGATAGCCTATTTAGGATTGTGAAAAGTCTGCAATTGCAGCATATTGAAAATTAAGCCGACGCACTGTCGGCTTTTTATTGTAGCTGCAAATCTCGAGTAAATTAAAACGGCTGCTACGCAAAAAGCAAATATTTTAGGTTGCTCAAAAGTTGGAGATAATACGCCTCACGATATAAAACATTCCCCAATGATTAGCGCCTCTTCTTGTGTATTAATAATATGCAGCGATAGCCTAAACACATTTCCTCGACAGTCATATTTAACCCTATTTTGATCAAGCTTTGCCTTTGCTCTAGCATTGTCAATTGCGGGTATACATAGGCTTCCACCAAAACTAGCGCAGTGCTCTTTGATTTCGGCGTATAGTCTATTTTCAGGCAGTGCTTGTGCTATTGCCTGCTTCATTAATTCGTTATGCGTAACCACTGCAGGTAAGGTTAACATTAACAAAGTGTTGATTGACGCTGTTGCGATTACATAAGGCGCGATGCTTGGCGTACCGCCCCAGAAACGCTTCGCGTCTTGTGCTGCACGATAGTTTTCAATGTCAAATTCAAAGGGGTTTTCATGCGAAAACCAACCAATAGGGTCAGGTTCAAGCGATGGTAGCAGCGCATCTTTAACGTACATAAATCCAGCGCCAGGCCCTCCGCATAACCATTTCACACACGAGCCAAATACCGCATCTGCTTGCCATTGCTTTACATCAACTGGCACAATCCCCACAGACTGGGCTATATCGACACAGGCAAAAGCCTCAAACTGTTTAGCCATTTTGCATATTTGGGCCACATTAGATTTTACTGATGTATTGGAGTGAACATGGGTGACTAAACACGCAAGTACATTTTGGTTTTCAAAGGCGCGATACCATGCGTCAATATCATTGGGTTCGCCTTCAATTAAATGCAGCTTTAGATTAAATGTGTTCGCTAAACCCGTTACCACAAAGCCCATAGAGGCAAATGCGTCTTTGTGCATTAAAATGGTCGATTGATGCTTGTGCGCGGGGAGCTTTGCAACAGCGGTTAAGAAAGCGTAAAAGCCTGATGCAAGATTAATCTGTGGACAAATTAAGTGATGCGGGGCATTTATTACGCGCCCTATAGCGTCACAAAAAGTGTTTATTTGCCCAAGCCAAAGCGGCCATGCATCACCTCCTTGTTTTGCCCACGTCTGTAAATATTTGGTTTGCAATGCATCTGCGGCCGATTTAGGTAATGGTCCTACTGAATGTGATAGTGCATATATACCGTCAGGTTTTTCGAATAAATTAGATGTGTCCATTTACACGTCCTGCAGTTTGTTTGAGCCAGTTCTATTCACAACAAAATATCTATGCGCAGTAAAGTACAATGACTGCCGATCGCCAAAAAAGCCATTAGCTCTTGCCGCTAATAGAAGCACGTACTTTGCCATATTCGCCGCCCCACTTATCAGTCATTGCGTTGCGCACATCCCATAGCGCGGGAAAGAAGCGCTTGGCCGCGCCTTTTTGCAATAGCTCAACGGGCCTGCCTTTTAAAGATTTAGAACCTAAGCCAATTGATCGGTGAATTAAAAATAGGTGGCGTGTTCTAAACAGTTGCAGTTGCTCATCAAACTCAGTTAGCGCTTCAGCCACTGCATATTTGTGATCATGGGTGTAGTCTTCATCATATATCTGTTCAACGCTAATTTTGCCGTTTTCTAAGTAATGTTCATAAAAGGTAGACCAAATATCTTCAGGCATTTGTACGAGTATTTTAAAGCCCGGAGACTCTTGTCCGCTGCCATTGCCTAACTGTAGCCTTATTTGTTGATATTCCTTAGGCGACATAGTTTCTAAGACATCGAGCTGGTCCGTCATTAATCGCTGGAGTTTGTTAACTCTGGAGAACAAAGTGATAACCCTGTGGTGTTTTTGCAGCGCCATATAGCCAATAATATCCACTAGAGTAAAACATATGAGCTTCATCCATAGTTCTTCTACCTGATGCACAATTTGAAACTGCATTTCATCGGCAGTGGCTAAGTCTTTTATGGGCTTTTGGCAATCAAGTAGCTTGTCACACTGCAAATATACCCCGTAGTCTAGCATTTCTGGATTTTCAATTAGGGTATGGTATTTTTCTTTGATATCGCAGGCACTGAGTTTTATTTGCTTGGTCACTTTTTAATACGCCTTTTTCTGTATTATACCTGAATGTTCAATTCGTTCATGCGCCTCTTTTAGGTGCATAGCAGTAAACATGTTTAGCAAGTCTATCTAAACATTTATATAAGCATAAGCTAGCTGAAAAAACCGCATTTAGCAAAGCTGTTTATAAATGGTCATAAACGCAAGCTCATGATGAAAAGTCAGTTCTCAGTTTTTTTTCACTGATTAAATAAGAATTTTCATTCATTCGTGCGTGAATTCTGACAATAGTTTAATCTACTTTAGTAGCCGTATGAGAGTTTAAGCAGGTATACTAGTATCAATTTATTTACAGACGATTCCTTTTCATTTATGAGCAACACATTTAAAAAAGTCGGTATTCCCATTGTTATTTTAGTGGCAGCACTTTGCGCGCTTGCCCTGATGATCTTCATGAAACCAGAACCAGAGAAAACCGAAGTGGTGACGCAAGTGTTTTTAGTAGATGCGCAGCCTATCTTCACTGAAAACATTGACTTCTTAGTTCATGCTCAAGGCTCAGTCACCCCAAAACATCGAACCATTTTGAGCACACAAGTCAGCGGTAGAGTTATATCTGTCTCTGATAGATTTGATGAAGGCGGCTTTTTTAGTAAAGGTGAAGTGTTAGTTGAACTAGAAAGTGACGATTATAGAACAGATTTGTTATTAGCTGAAGCCGACGTTGCCCGCGCTCAAGCCGCACTTAATGAAGAAATTGCACGTTCTGAAGTGGCTGCACGTGAATGGGAATCTATCAATACCAGCACACCTACAGCTCTAGGCTTACGCAAACCTCAACTAGCCCGCGAGCAGGCCAACGTTAAAGCATCCCTAGCCAAATTAGAACGCGCAAAACGCAATTTATCACGTACCCAAATTACTGCGCCATACGATGGCCTTGTTAAAGCTAAAATGATTGATGTTGGTCAGTTTGTTACTGTGGGTACACAAATTGGCGAGATTTTTTCTACTGACACGGCTCAGGTGCGCTTGCCGCTAACCGATAACGACATGGCGTTTATTGGAGATTTGAAAACCCAGCAGCCGATGGTTTCACTAAGCGCCGATGTTGCCGGTAAACGTCATTTCTGGCAGGGGACTTTAGTGCGCGATGAAGCGGTACTAGATGAGGCAAGGCGTGTGATTTATGGCGTAGTTGAAATAACTGATCCCTACAATTTGAAAAGCCAAGAACATCCCAACACGCTTAAATTTGGCCGATTTGTTAGCGCGGCCATTAGCGGCCTAACCGCGAAAGATATCATAAAACTTCCGCGCTACGTGCTACGCTTAGACGGCACGATATTGTCAGTTACTGACGAAAACACTCTGCAAATAAACTCAGTAGACGTTATGCGCGCCGACCAAGACTATGTTTATATTAGCGGCGGTTTGCCAATTGAACACCTAGTGGTAATGAGCGCGGTATCTACCCCTTACACGGGAATGCCGGTAAGATTCACCACCGACGAACCGACAAAATCCATCATTAATGAAAGCGAACGAAGCGTAAAGGTCAGCTTATGAGTGACAGCGTTGATACTATTGACACAAACAAAGGCCTTATTGCGTGGTTTGCGCGTAACAGCGTAGCGGCAAACCTGCTCATGGTATTCATTATCATTGGCGGGATTTTCGGTGTCATTAATGTTCAAAAACAAATATTTCCGCAGTTTGTAATCAATGTCATCAGCATACAGGTTCCTTATTTAGGCGCTGCACCACAAGAGGTAGAAGAGGGAGTAATACTACGTATTGAAGAAGCCATAAAAGAGCTGGAGGGGATCAAAAAAATCACCTCAGTTGCCCGCGAGGGACTCGCCACGGTGAGCGTTGAAGCACTAGACGGATACGACGTTCAAATCTTACTAGATGAAATAAAAGTGCAGGTGGACGCTATCTCTACCTTTCCTGTCAATACAGAGAAACCAGTCGTATTTCGCATAAAGGCCCAGCAAGACGTGCTGTGGGTTTCGGTTTACGGGGATGTAACTGAACGTGAACTTAAAGAAGTCACCACCAACATGCGAGAGGAGATGGCTAATTTACCCGGTGTTTCAGACGTAAGTGTGTTTGGTGCGCGCGATTTTGAAGTATCGGTTGAAATTTCTGAGGTGCAGCTGCAAGCCTACAATTTAACCTTTGAAGATGTTGTTAATGCGATTCGTCGCACGTCTGTTGATATTCCAGGCGGCTCAATTCGCTCTGAAAACGGCAATATTTTGCTAAGGGCTAAAGGACAGGCTTACACCGCTTGGGACTTTGCCCAAATTCCGCTGATTAATCGTAGCGACGGTACGCGTTTGTTGGTGGGTGACATTGCATCTATTAACGACGGTTTTGTGGAAGATAACAACTTTGCCCTGTTTGACGGTAAAACGGCCATGAGCATCCGCGTGCGCGCGGTGGGCGATCAAAACGCCCTGCAAATTTCGGAAAACATCAATAAATATTTAGACGAAAAGCGCGCAGAGTTTCCAAACAATATTACCGCAGACAGTTGGGGGGACAGTTCGTTTTATTTGGCTGATCGCTTAAGTATGATGATAAAAAACATGCTTATGGGCGCTTTTTTAGTCTTTTGTGTGTTAACTATTTTCTTGCGACTCAAACTTGCGTTTTGGGTAATGGTTGGACTGCCGGTGTGCTTTTTGGGAGCGCTTATGTTTATGCCCATGCAAGGAATAGGCGTCTCTATAAATCTACTCAGTTTATTCGGCTTTATACTCGTGCTAGGAATAGTGGTAGACGACGCGATTATAATGGGAGAATCGGCCTATACTGAAATAGACAGGAAAGGTCACAGTATAGACAATGTGATACGCGGCGTAAAACGAGTGGCAATGCCGGCTACCTTTGGCGTACTTACCACGATAGCTGCTTTTTCACCCATGCTGATGGTCAGCGGCACCTTTGGCGTTATCTGGAAAACCATTGGCATGGTGGTAATTTTGTGCTTGATTTTCTCACTGGTGGAATCAAAGTTGATCTTGCCTGCGCATTTGGCGCATATGAAAATTCGTCCCTATAACCCTCGTACAGCCAACTTTTTACAGCGCCTGCGTGTGCGTATAAATAAGCGCTTAAATAGCTTTATTAAAAATAGCTACGGGCCATTTTTGCTCAAGTGTGTGCGTAATAGATACACCACGCTAGCGTCTTTTATTGGCATTTTTATTTTGACCATCGGCCTGTTTGCAGGTGGATTTGTGCGTTTTGTGTTTTTTCCAACCATACCGTCTGACTTCATCATTGCGTCGGTAGAAATGGAGCCCGGTTCATCCATTAATCAGCGAGATACCGCAATACAAGAGCTTTTATTCTCAGCTGAGCAAATGAATCAACAGATTATAGAGGATACCGGTTCGCCTGTTATCAAACATTCTTTAGCGTTTGATAATGGACCGCTGTCGGGTCAAATATTCATTGAATTGACCAAAGGCGAAACAAGAGATTTAAGCGATACCAAGATAAAAGACGTTTGGCGCGAGTTCTTACAAGAAATACCCGGCGTACGTTCCTTAGACATTAGTAGTCCTGGAGGCCCCGGCGGCGGCTCTGATCTAGACTTTGAGTTTAGCTCCAATAACATAGACCAGTTAAAAGCCATCAGCGAGGAGTTGACGCAATATTTAGAAGCCTACACCGGCGTGACCGAGGTTAACGACTCTTTCAGCGGTGGCAGCGACGAAATCCAGCTTGAAGTAAAGCCGCAGGCTGAAGCTATAGGGATTAGTTTGTCGCAGCTTGCTCAGCAAGTAAGATACGGTTTTTTTGGTGCTGAAGCGCAGCGTATTCAGCGCGACGATGAGGAAGTGCGCGTAATGGTACGCTACCCCCAAGAAGAGCGTAATTCGGTCGGAAATCTTGAAAATATGCTAGTGCGCGCGCCTAACGGCGACAACATTCCTTTTAGCCAAGTTGCCAATGTGACGCTAGCACAAGGCTATTCTAGCATTGTGCGCGTGGACGGTTCGCGCTCCATCACTGTTTCTGGCAAGGTAAACAAAGATGTAGTTGATCCAGGCGAAGTAGCGCGTGATGTGATGAGCAACTTTATTCCGGAGTTGCTTGAGCGTTATCCGGATGTTAGCTCTAAACTACAAGGCACCTCGCGCGAACAGAGTGAAGCGATGGCGTCGCTTGCGCAAGGTTTCCTGTTTGCTTTGTTGGCTATTTACGCGCTCATGGCTATTCCACTTAAATCTTATTCTCAGCCTTTAATTATTATGTCAGTCATTCCTTTTGGCCTTATTGGGGCAATAGTCGGGCACATGATCTTGTTTAAGGCGGTAAGCGTGCTGTCAATTTGCGGTATTATTGCGCTTTCAGGGGTGGTGGTGAACGATTCTCTTATTATGGTCGATTTTGTGAATCGTGCACGCAAAGAAGGTCGCTCGCTAATGGAATCTGTGTTAGCCGCGGGAACGGAACGATTTAGAGCCATTGTGTTAACTTCATTAACCACGTTTATGGGCCTAATGCCAATCGTGTTCGAACGCAGTTTACAGGCACAAATTGTTATTCCGATGGCCATATCTTTGGCATTTGGTATTTTGTTCGCCACGGTAATCACGCTACTATTGGTGCCCTCACTTTACTTGGTACTAGACGATATTAAGGGTATATTTAGAGATGAAGAGCAAGATGCGCCCGCTAAGCTCGTACAGCAAGATGAGGGTGCTAAATAATAGCAGGCATTAACAGCGCTTAATTTGAGCGATTTTAATTTTAAAAAACCATCGACTAGGTACTTATACTGTTATTGGGAAATAGCATGGGGTCTCCTAGTTTCTTCGAAAGTCTAACAGGCAATGACAGCCGGTAAAAAAAGGAAGAGGAATGATGCACAGGTCAGTTAATTTTAATTATCTAAAGGCACAGCCTAAGTCAGCAATTTTACGAATGAACACGCTTGCGTTTATTATAGTTTTTCTGGGTGTGCAGGCATCAAGTGCAGTGGCTCAAAATGGCACTGTTGACAAAGAATTTGCTCAAAGCTTTGCACAAAGTGATGTTTCTGGCGCTGCTATTATCGCTCAAGAAAACAAAGCCCTTACAGGCTTAGCGCATCCTCACTTTCAGCCTGAAGATATTTTCGAACTTGAAGTGGCCAACGACCCTCAAGTGTCACCTAATGGCAAACAAATTGCCTATGTGCGTCGGTCAAACGATATTATGGATGACACCACACGTTCAAGCATTTGGATAGTGGACGTTTCGGGTGAGAACCACCGACCTGTGGTATCGTCTCAAAAAAATCACTATTCACCGCGCTGGTCCCCCGATGGCAAAAGACTCGCCTACGTATCTACCGCTGAAGGAGCACCACAGTTATATGTGCGCTGGATGGACACCGGTCAAACAGCTTTAGTGACTAACGTAGCATCTTCGTTGTCGTCTATTGCATGGTCGCGAGATGGCAAAACAATTGCTTTTAGCATGAGTGTAGCTTCGGATGAAAAACCGTTCAGCGTAAAAATGCCAGCAAAACCCAAAGGAGCAAATTGGGCTGATTCTTTTCAATATATTACCAAAGCGCGCTATCAAGCAGACGGTCGCGGCGTGCTTGAACCTGCTTATACTCAAATCTTTATAGTACCTAGTGATGGCGGCTCCGCTAGGCAGTTATCTACGGGAAACTTCCATCATAGCGGCACGTTGAGCTGGGGCGCTGACAATGAGCATCTTTATTTTTCTGCAAACCGCTCTCAAAATTGGGAGTATGAGCCAAACGAATCAGACATATATTCAATAGATATGAGCGGCGCGCTGCAGCAAATAAGCAACGCTCCTGGTCTTGAAAACAATCCGGTTGTATCCCCTAATGGTAAGTTTATAGCTTATTCAAAGCGCGATGATAAAAACCTTGCCTATCGCAATCGCTATTTACACGTAATGGATATTAACGGTAAAAACGACAAAAATTTATCAGCAAGCGTTGACAACGCCGTGTCTAATTTTCATTGGAAAGGCAACGCCGGTATTTACTATCAACAAATGGTCAGAGGCGTCACCCAAATTGACTATGTGACATTAGCCGGTGCCAAGCACAGCAATATTACTACTGGATTAGGCGGTGTATCGCTTGGTCGTCCCTATACAAGTGGTACTTTTGACTACGCTGACGCTACGTTTGCTTTCACCAAAGGGCGTCATGATAGACCAGCTGATATATTTGTGCAGCAAGGCAGTAAACAGGCGCAGCTTACGCAATTAAACGAAGACTTGTTTGGTCACAAAACCTTAGGCGCCATTGAAGAGTTTACCTATAATTCGTCTATAGATGGGGAAGAAATACACGGCTGGTATATTTTACCGCCAGACTATGATGCCAGCAAAAAGTATCCGTTAATTATTGAAATCCACGGCGGACCGCATTTAGCCTATGGACCGCATTTTACGGCAGAATTACAGCGTATGGCGGCAGAAGGTTATATTGTTTTTTACAATAATCACCGCGGCAGCTCTGGCTATGGAGAGCGCTTTGCCCTTTTATTGCAAAACAAATATTCGTCCAAATACGACTTTGCCGACCATATGTCAGGAATAGACGCTTTAATAGAAAAAGGCTTGGTGAATGAAGAGCGGCTTTACATAACTGGCGGCTCTGCAGGTGGCATTGCCACCGCCTATGCCATTGGGCTAACAGATCGTTTTAAAGCGGCTGTAGTGGCTAAACCCGTCATTAACTGGCTGTCCAAAGTGCTTACCGCAGACAGCGGTTTGTCGCAAATTCCGAACCAGTTTCCAGGCATGCCATGGGAAGAGTTTGAGCATTATTGGGAGCGTTCGCCGCTCTCACTCGTGGGTAATGTGACCACACCCACCATGCTCATTACTGGGGTAGACGACAAACGCACGCCGATGTCAGAGACCGTGCAGTATTATCAGGCTTTAAAACTGCTAAAAGTAGACACCGTGCTTGTAAAAGTGCCGGGGGCATCACACGCCATTGCTAATCGCCCATCTCATTTAGTTGGTAAGATAGAGAATATTTTGGCGTGGTTTGAAAAGTACGAATAGAGATAAGCTGTCTGCAAGGTGTGGCTCATAGAACGAAGTGAAACTTTGGAACACACCTTGGGAGACAATTAATTGAGCAGTAAAGCGACCACATGATCCAAGTTTCTGCCAATTGCGGCGCGATTCTTATAAACAACAATAGGCCGCTCTAGTAGTCTTGGATACTTTGCAATAGCGGCTAAAACATCATCATCTTTAGAGGTTTCAGATAAACCGGCTTTCGAGAATTCATCCTCTTGGTCTCTTATCATTTGGTGCGCTGACAGGATATCTAACTTCCTATATATATCTTCTAATTCAGGTTTAGATAGCGGATTTTTAATATACTCAATGACCTCTACCTCTTCTACCTGTTCGCGCACAAGGGCTAATGTTTGACGGCTTTTCGAGCATTTCGGGTTGTGATAGAAAACTGCTGTAGACATTATATGATCCTATTTTATAAAGTTTAACTGCGAGTGGAACATACATACGCTGCGCTTGCTACTATTATAGTTACTGTCTTGATGAACCCTTTCACATTTTCAAACGAAGTTAAAGTTTTAAGAGCTCAATATATTGACGCACCAAACCCCAATAATGGGTCAGGTTCATTTAGCTCGTTGAAACAGTTTTACCTATTTGTAATAATGTAGATATTACTTTTCCTTCATCTTAAGAATCAACTAGCCGAAGCTTTATACACTTTATCCTTGTACTCCTTGGGCGTTAGCGACGTCAATCTTTTAAACAGACGCGTGAATGAGCTGTTGTCGTCATAGCCGACCGCGCTAGATAAAGACTTAATGTTAGTTTCCCCAATTTCCAGCAATCGCTTTGCTTGTTCAATACGAACAGCTTGAATGTAGGCCAATGGCCGCATGCTTACACTCGCTTGAAAGCGTCGGTTTAGGGTACGTGGAATAAGATTAAAGTCAGAGCACAAGCCAGATACGCTAATGGGATCGCAGAAATTGTCTTCTATATAATCTTGCACTTGGCGCACAAGCGCGTCTGAGTGGCTTTTATACAAATTCACATTGGCGTATAAACTCTGATTCCGCCTACGTGAATCAATGACTTGCGTTTTCGCTACTTGACCAGCAATGTCACGTCCGCAGTAGCGCTCAATTAACAGCAAGCCCAAATCGTAAAATGCGCTGCCGCCTGCGGCGCAAAATATATTGTCGTGTTGAGTAACAAGTTTTGAAGGCGTTAATAGCACCAGCGGAAAGTCTTGTTTAAATTTTTCTGCGTATCCCCAATGGGTAGTGGCTTCTTTGTTGTTGAGCAGTCCCGCCTTAGCCAGTAAAAATGCGCCGCTGCAGTTACTTGCAATATCTACCCCTTGTTTTGACAATCTAATAATATGTGGTAATAAGGCTTGGGTATTGGACAGTACTTTTTCTATAGAGTCGCCAATGGTTGGAATTAACAATAAGTCGCAGTGTTTTACGTTGGCTAAATCGCAGTGAGCAGAAACGCTAAGCCTATTGCTGCAGGTGAAATTTTGTTTATATAGACTGGCTATTTGAACATTGAATCGAGGCTCTACGGGCTCGTTTACAAAGCGCTGCCAGCTTACGCCCGTAAACGAAAATAAATCGAGAGCACCGGCAAGTGCGCTGCCTAATACACCGTCAAAACCTACGATAACGACCTGCAAAGGTTTAAAGTAGGGCATACAACTTCTCCAATTTATGTGGTGGTCATTTAAGTATCAACAGGCATTTTATGTACTTATCATTCCCGCGAATAGATGTCACTTATAGCCTCTATTATGTCATATATGACAATATATACGAGTGCTGAAGTAGACTAATATAGTGTTAATTAAATGTTACGAATATTAATCCTGCTTATGTAGACCACAGCATTCCAGCATTACAGGCGTAAAGCTACTTTACTAAAGCATCAACTGCGTGGTTGATGTTCTGCATTACGTTTAATGACAACATGATAAATCACAATAGAAGAGATACATTATGGCGACCGACACACTAATACACGATTTTGAACTTCCTTTTCAACTTTATGATGTGCTTAACACCGAATCTTTGTGTGAGCATGCACGTTTTTCAGAGCACAGCAGAGAAACCTTCGATGCGGTTATAGACACCGCAAACAAAATGGCCACCAATTTATTCCTACCGCACAATCATATCGCTGATAAAAACGAGCCTAAGTTTGACGGTAAAAAAGTCAGCATGATTGACGATGTAAAAATTGCCTTTGACGCATTTAGAGTGTCTGGTTTTATCGCAGGGCGTTACAGTTTTGAAGACGGCGGCATGCAGTTGCCTGAAACAGTGATGACAGCAGTATCTGGCTACTTCATGGCGGCTAACCCGTCTACAACTGCCTACCCATTTTTAACCGCAGCGGCCATAAACGTCATTTCACACTTCGCCAACGACAGCATAAAAGACGCGTTTATGCCCAGAATGCTAACCGGCGACTTTACCGGTACTATGGCATTAACCGAACCCCATGCAGGCTCATCATTAGCCGATATTCATACCACAGCAACGCTTCAGCAAGACGGCAGCTACCGAGTAAAAGGCAGCAAAATCTATATATCGGGCGGGGATCACGAGTTATCTGACAACATCGTGCACCTCGTGCTAGCTAAGATCCCCGGCGGCCCAGCAGGTGTTAAAGGGATTTCCTTACTTGCCGTGCCTAAATACCGACTCAATGATGACAATTCAGTGGGCGATCGTAACGACGTGCAGTTAGCGGGATTACTACACAAACTTGGTTACCGAGGTACAAGCTCTGCCGCACTAACATTTGGTGAAAATGACGACTGCTATGGTTATTTAATAGGCGAACCTCATTTTGGCTTGCGCTACATGTTTATGATGATGAATGAAGCCCGCATAGGTGTAGGCTTTGGTGCCGCGATGATTGGCTACCGCGGATTCCAGTATTCACTTGACTTCGCTAAGGACAGAACTCAAGGCAGAGTGGCGCCCAATAATAAACCTGATGATGCCGCAGCGCCGATTATTTTGCACGGCGACGTAAAACGCATGCTGCTGGCACAAAAGGCCTATAGCGAAGGCGGAATGTCGCTGTGCTTATACGGTTCTAACTTAATTGATCGCATTAATACCTGTATTGATGCTACCGAAAAACAAGATTTAACTGAACTCCTAGATTTGTTAACCCCTGTGCTGAAGGCATGGCCTTCAGAATATGGGCCAAAAGCAAACGATTTAGGCATACAGGTGCTGGGAGGCTCAGGCTATACCCGAGAATATTATTCAGAGCAGTTTTGGCGCGACAACCGTTTAAACCCCATACATGAGGGCACTAACGGCATTCAGGCTTTAGACTTGATCTTTAGAAAATTATGGCAAAATAAAAGTCATGGCCTTAAAGTACTTAAGTCAGAGGTGGAAAAAGACTTGCACGCCATTACTACCCCCGAAACAGCGCTGATGGCGAAAAAACTCAGTCCTTATTTAGGTCAATTGCACGAAACAGTGGTGCATTTGAGCGAAGTAATGCAAACCGAAAAGGCCGCTACCTTGAGTGCTAACGCCCAAGCGATGATGAATATTTTCGCCACCGTCGTAGTAAGTTGGATATGGATAAGGCAGGCCAGTGCGGCTGAAAAACTACTTGAACAAAGCAGTGATACCCAAAAACAGGATTTTTATAAAGGTAAAGTGCAGGCCGCTAAGTACTTTATTTCGTGGGAACTGCCCACCATTTTACGCGACATCCAGTTATTAAAAGACAGCGACGACGTATGCACAAATGTGCAACCCTCATGGTTTTAAAAGGAGCAAATAACAATGATTAATAAACAATGGCGTTTAAAAGCCCGCCCATTTGGCGAACCCACCGCAGACACATGGGACTACACCGAAAACGAAGTGCCAAGTATCGAAAAAGGCCAAATGCTGATAAAGATTGAGTATGTGTCACTCGATCCCGCTATGCGCGGATGGTTAAACGACTCAAAATCATACATTGAACCGGTGCAAATTGGTGATGTAATGCGTGCAGGTACCGTGGGCATAGTAGTAGAAAGCCAGCATGATAAATATAAAAAAGGTGATTATGTATGCGGTCATAACGGCGTGCAAACTTACGCCATTAGCGATGGCACTGGGCTATACAAAATAGATCCATCATTAGCGCCATTGTCTTATTATTTAGGCGTATTAGGTATGCCCGGTATGACCGGTTATTTTGGCCTATTAAAAACCGGTGAACCAAAAGCAGACGAGACCGTTGTGGTATCAGGTGCGGCGGGCGCGGTAGGCGGATTGGTTGGCCAAATAGCGAAAATTAAAGGCTGCCGCGTGGTGGGTATTGCTGGCGGTAAAGAAAAATGTCAATTTCTGGTAGACGAGTTAGGCTTTGATGCCGCCATTGATTATAAAAATGAGAATGTCAAAAAGGCGCTTAGGCAGACATGCCCTAAAGGCGTAGATGTCTACTTTGATAATGTAGGCGGCGATATTTTAGACGATGTGCTAACGCATATTAATAAGCATGCCCGCATCGTAATTTGTGGCGCTATTAGCCAATATAACAATACTACACCGGTTAAAGGTCCGTCTAATTATCTGTCGTTGCTAGTTAATCGCGCCCGCATGGAAGGCATAGTTGTATTTGATAACGTCAAAGAATACCCTACCGCCATGAAAGACATTGCCAGCTGGATTAAAAGTGGCGACATGAAAGTGAAAGACCATATTGTAGAAGGTATAGAAACCTTTCCAGATACATTAATGATGCTGTTCAAAGGTGAAAACTTTGGCAAGCTTGTTATGAAAGTAGGGGAGTAAACTATGCAAATTCCTACGAATGTCGCTAACGTTGAAAACAGGCGCATAATCATTACTGGCGGCGCGTCAGGCATTGGCGCGGCAAGTGCAAAGGTATTGGCAAGCAGAGGCGCTAAAGTCATCATTGCGGACAGATCTGTCGCGGCCGGCGAGAAGGTCGCTGCACAAGCAAAGCTAGACGGGCATCATATTGAATTTCACGAAGTGGATGTTACTAGTGCAGATTCAGTGCGTGCGCTATTTGCTTTTGCGATGACGTCTTTTGGCGGCCTTGATGTGGTCATTAACAATGCTGGCATAGACCATGACCCAGCGCCTATGCATGAATTGAGCGACGACGCTTTCGACAGCAACATAGCGGT
>Ga0306872_100048_pt1 | contig 53099 bp, 85 predicted proteins | sample AntRauMeHopE1498_FD_190455 | JGI IMG/M metagenome (GOLD analysis project Ga0306872, IMG submission 190455) | Saline lake microbial communities from Rauer Islands, Antarctica - Metagenome Hop E1 #498 (v2) (version 2) | ecosystem: Environmental > Aquatic > Non-marine Saline and Alkaline > Saline ...
TAATCAGGATCGTTCGCACGGAAGTATTGATACCAATTGGTGAAGCCGCTCTTTCTAAGAACACGGTCCCACTGCCATTCAAGATAGCGATACTTAATCCAAGTCAGCGGATTTTTTGGCTTCACGTTGTTGTCTCGCTCGTTCAAGGTAGATTTTGTCAAATGTCAACATCCTTCTCGCACCATTCACGCCACTTCAAGATTTCTGTGTCTTTGCCGCGAACCTGTGTTTTGAGATAGCCATCTTTGATGAGACTATCAACAGTAGCAGTAACTGTCTCAACGATCTGACTTTTCTTGCCAATGTACCAACCAAACACTGTGAACAGCACAGCAGTACCAAACAGCCACAATACCATTTCGTTGTAAAAAATATCCATTATGCTTTTACCGCCTTGTATTTCTCGATTGAGTTATATTTAGAAGAGACTCCGAATTTTTTTTCGATAATTAAAATTGCCTCTTCTTCATCCTTAGCATATAAAAGGTCCATATGCTTTTTTCCTAGTATTATATGATAATAGGGCATTACTTGCCTTTCAGTGTTCGCATCATATCTCGATTTTCTTGTTCTACCTTTTCCTTAGCGTCACGCCACATATCACGCACAAGATACGCAAGCATGGGCAGGCATACAAACGTAATTACAACTGCAAGCCCACTACCTTCAAACAGTGATTCTAGATATGTTGCTCCTATAATGACTGCGATAAGATATACAGCAAAGCCCGTGGGCCACGCAAGATTTTTAAAAAAGTGTTTCCATACTCTGTTCATAGTATTATACCTTATAAAGTTTGACATAGTGTAACTGTGTTTCATCCACAGCAAACATTCGATTTTTGGTGTGACCCTTGACTTTGGCTTTGAGTCGTTTCATAGATCCTGCACTGTGTTCGTGTGCGTTAGAGAAGCTAAAAACGTTGCCGCCAATAGCCACAGTGTAGTACCAGCGTTCCCACTGAGCACTGTAGAAACTGCGCAGGATTTTAGCAACACCTTCTACACCATCTCCCACCGTGCCCACATGAACACTGTCACGATACTCTGTGCGCAATAGTTTTTTGAACGCAATATCATCCAGTTCACGATCTACCAGTTTAGGTAGGTAACTGATAATGCCAGCAGCATTTACAGGAATAGTGTCAAGGCAGTATGTTTCGTATACACTTTTTTGGAAGTTAGTGAGACTGTCACCGAGAATCTCCATAGTGTAACGCTTGAAGTGACTGCGAGCACGTTCTACGCTGGCATAGTCTTCTTCTGTGATACTAAACGGAACATAATCGTTAGGAACGTAAACACTGGGCATATGTCCTTTGCTGTTAAGGAAATAGCGCATTAGATTTTTGTTGGCGTGTTCTGTGGGTTGCCCTTCACTGAACCTGCGACCATCCTTTACATAACGATAGCCGTTGATGCGATACGCAGCATATGCTAATGCCAGCATTTCTTGATTGGGAAGCGTTTTCAGTTGAACTACATCTGCGCTGTACTGTGCCATTGTGTGCCTCTAGTGGTTACTTCCATATGTAATGTAGCATGACTCTAGGACTTTGTCAACACAAACTAGGTTCTTATTCTTTGATAGTTTGTTTAATCATTATAAACCTTCAAATAGTGGATTGCCCTCATTAGATATTTCGGCGAAAAAATCTTTAATTCTATTCTCTGAAATATCACAATATTCTTGTGATAGGTCCATTCCAATATATTCATGTCCTAGATCAATAGCAGCAATTCCAGTGGATCCACTTCCATTAAATGGGTCTAGTACTAATGAATTTGCGCCCGGAGCGTAAACGTTTATAAGCCAACGCATTAAGTCAATTGGTTTAGGACTAGGGTGAGTATTGTACTCGCCGCGCTCTTTTCTTGTTACTCTGGGGGCATAGAAATATTTTTGATGATCAGATACATCAAACATTCCTACAATATTTGAAGGATATCGACCATTAGGGTTAGCATCTACCTTTTCAGTGTGTTGATCCGTCGACTTTGTAACTTCTCCGCCAAACGCTCTGCGTTTTGCGCCACCGCTGGTCCATCCTGTAGGAGGTTTTTTATCCCAAGGAATTCGAGTATCCTCGATATTGATAGTACCAGTACCCCATTTTTTAATATTTGCCTTTATCGTTTTTTCACTAATTGGCTTTTGAGCTACAGCGATTGGTTCGTGAGCAGGTTTAAGTTTGTTCGCTTTTGCCATTTTTGTAGTAATCATCCAGATTACTTGATCTTTAATTTCGAAGCCGCCGTCTTCCATTTTCGTAGCCATTCGATGATACATTTCTGGACTACAAAAGCTTAGGCACCAGCCGCCGGGTTTTAAAACACGAAGTACTTCCTTCCAAGTTTCGACCGGCGGCACATCTTTATCCCAACCTACTCCTGCGATTTCCATACCATATGGTGGATCTGTTACTACTAAATCTACGGAATTTTCATCTATTTTTTTTAAAAGATCAATGTTATTTCCACATAATAATTGGTATTCCATAATTTATCCTATGCTTTAAAGGCATTGCCAACGAAAATATTAAAACAAGGAGTCTGTCCACCTTGACAAATATTTTTCCAAGTTACACTTAATCTAAGAACGTCTTTGCCACTTTTATTTTGAAGTTTTATACTTTTTCCAGAAGCTACTACTTTTGTAATATTACTATCCATATCGGTAAAATCGTAAAACTCAACAGTTTGTTTTTTGCTTTGAAAATTCTTAACAACACAATACACTAGATCACTGTTATTCGCAGCAGTTTTTGTAGTATTATTACCAGATAATAACATATTTACCCATCTATTAACTTCAGACAAATATTTATTCATACATGTAGCAGCGTATTCGGCATATTTTTCCTGTCCGGGCGATGTAATTTTTGAAATAATATCAAGAAATACTTCGTCTTCCGAGTCACGAATGTTTCGTAAAGTTTTAGCATAATCAGAATTATTTTTAAGAGTCCTTCCAATTCGTTCTTCGACAAGAGCAAATCGTTCTTTTTTTAACCCCAATTCTTCGTCAAATTGTGGATAAGTTTTAATATCTTTATTGATGTATTTTTTTAAGATAGCTGTACTTGTATTAGCCTTAGTGCCACTTCCGTTTTCAAAACTAAATTTAGTTTCGACTGCAAGTTCAATATCGTTAATAAGAATAACTTTAATATCACCTTTATCAGCATAGGAATTGCCGCCGGTCCATTTGGCAGATTCTACCTTAGAATTATACACAGTATTGATATGCTGTTTGATATCATCTGCAATTAAATAAAAATAATCATCTACCTCAGCATTATTTAACGCTTTAGTAACAGCAATTTCGGCCTCTTCTGCCCAACTACGTTCATTTTCCCCCATATGGTTACTCCCTTGTCCATTTAAGATGACCTAGCCGTTCTTGTTCGCACCAGCGGATAAACAGACCTGTTTCTCTACCGTGTGCTTCGATCTCACTGGGTCTGTCCCAGTAGTCTATGCCCTGTTCGTTGTCTTGTGTAAGTTCGCCCTGTTGATACTGTTTTACGTGAATCAGTTCGTGTGCCAATGTAGTAAGCATTGTACGCATATCAAGGGTGCGTTTTACGTCGATCTCATATTCGTTGCCTTCAAGTTGGCAAGCATATCCATAATTAGGATCGTTCGTCATCCTGCGGAAACTGATTTCAATGCTGGGTGAGATGCCGAACTTTTCGCACACAAAGATAGCCATGCTGTGTGCATACCTGCGCTGGTTGGCCGTGCCGCCATAGACGGTGATATCCATAAGGAACCTTTATTTGTTTTCTACATTAATATTAAATTAACACACTAATGTGGTATTGTCAATCATTATATTCTATAAGTGATGCGGCCTTTGGTAAGATCATATGGTGTCATTTCTAACTTGACTCGATCACCCTGTACTAGTCTAATTCTAAACTTGCGCATCTTGCCGCCTGTGTAGCATACTACTTGGTGGCCATTTTCTAGTTCTACTTTAAAAGTTTGATTAGGAAGTACATCTGTTATTGTACCTTCTAATTCAATTGTATCATCATTCTTTGACATTAATGTCCTTTTCGACTTTTGTTATCACGATGTTGCCATCCTCCACGGCTATTCTAAGAACATCGCCTGGTTGCCAACCCATACGTTCAGCAATCTCAGGTGGAATGTTCATCAATACGTTATCTTTGTCACCTTCGATGTCTTTGAAGATGTCTTCTACTTTGTAAGTTATAATTTTTGTCATCTTGATATTTAGTCCGCTAATGAGATTGAAACAGGATGATATAGATTCAAAACAGCAAAATCATATCCTTGAATTCTTGCTGCTTGTCCGTGTTGTGTTTTGACTTTGATCTTGCCTGCGTGAGCTAGACATGCCCATGCACTGTTTCCTATGTCATGAGTGTTGCTCACAGTTCTGAGCAGTGTACCGTCGAGCCTGCGCCAGAAGTAGTGTGTTACACTGCCTCTCTTACGACTTATATCAATGCTCTTAACAAATTCTACAGTTTCGTCTAGTTCAATGCTGTGGGACACTTCGGTAACCAACGGCTTGCTTGCCTTCATTAGAGATTCTAGTTCTTGATTTTCTCTGTAGAACTTGGGCAGAGTGACAAGGATACCAAGGTGTTCTGCGTCCATGCGAGTTCGATTCTCGCACAGTTCTTCCACAGCCATCATGTATTCGCTAATGTGTTCATTCTTCAGCCTACGCAGAGTGTATTTTTTAGCAAAGTACTCGTAGATTTTTGCTGCTGTTTTTTGATGCTGTCTTGTAACTGCTGGGTCAGTAATTATGTCAGGACGCATACCTAGTGATTTGATAGTTTCGACGATCTGCCATTGTTCTTTGCCCGCTTCTAACATAGACACTAATATTGCTAGAGGAGGTGTGTTAAACTCAAGATATTCTTTGGGTTTTTCTTCTACAGCCACAGCGTTGACACATGCTGCTCCCCAGTCATCAAAGATTGATACAGGTTTTGCGTATATTGTGTTTGTCATAATTAATCCCACAATGATTCATAGAATTTTCCAAATAGTCTAAAACCATTGGAAATTCTTGCTTGATATGCTTTCATACCATCCCAGTCAGTTTCGCTGGTATCTTTTTCACCTCGAATCATTTCGCTCATACCGTTTTCCAGCTTTTTCATTTTGAACTCAATTTCGCCTTTGCGGAACTGATCTTGCCAACTGTCGTCAAGTTTGTTTTCAAACGCAAAGATCATTTCATCCAACACCCAATCCCAACGAAGATGATGATTGCTGTCAATGCCGCCCCAGTCTTTTTCTTCTTGAGTAAGTTCAAGAGCCGCAGTGCTGCGAAGGTGCTCAGGAACATCTTCGTCATCTACCAAAGGTGATCCGTGCTTGGTTGCTTGAAGCTGACGCAGCATGGGCAGGATGATATAAGCAAGAGTGTCATCCATACTCCAAGTATCCCATGGATCAATACGAACTAAGATCTTGCGATCTTTCTTGCTGTGTACCCAAGTAAGAAAACGATTCAACCAAGTAGGCTTGCGATCGTCATCAATGAAGCTGTATACTTCGCCTACACCAGGTTCAGGCTCTACGCTGCCATAAGCAAGCAGTTCTCCAAACTTGTGTACCCAATCAGGCTTACTGAGAATGCCATATTCACCAGGCTGTTTCTTGACCCAGAAACACAGCATTTCGGCCAATTGATATGGTCCGATCCTGTTCTTGTAAGGTCCAATTTTCACTTTCATTTTTTACTCCTAGCCGCAGCTTGTTTTGCTTTAAACAGTTTAACATCGTTTACAGCACTTGTCAACGCCGCAGCATAATTCAATGCCTGCTGTTCTTTTAGAATAGTACTGGCTTCGTATTCTACATAGCCACGAGTTAACAGACTCCAAATATCACGCCAACGACGGCGTCCCCAAAACCGTGTCTTCACAGTGGTATAGATGGTAACAGTTACACTATGGTCGTCTGCTTCTATGTCAACCGTATGAGCGTGATCAGGATCAGTACAGTCACAAGGTACTTGATACCAAACGCTTTCGCCCCAATCATTTAGTTTGAGTATACCTTCTGCTGGTTTTTCAGGCTTCATCATTGTTCTCCTCGTATACTACTATTTGCGCACTCTGCCCCCAAATAGCCGCTGCTTCTTGTGCTGCTTCGTGGGTGTCGTGTAGTACAGGTTCTACTTCATACATAGCACCTGTCGGGCGAGTTACATAGATATAATCGTCGCTTCCAAAAGGTACCATTACAGCATATTTCATTAACTTAGTCCTGCGATCAGTTTGTAATTATCCCAAGCTTTCTTAGCTGCTGGGTTTGAATCAACAACATCATCACTCAGCACTACATCATACCAATAGTGGTCTAACCTTTGAGGGTGAGCACCATACTGTCGTGGCTGGTGTAGTTTTCCCTGCTTTTTAAGATAAACACAGATGTTGCGCACTGTCTGTTCATCCGCAGCAGGAATGCTGCTCCACTCAGGAGCACTGTGTAAACTACCAGCACCGGCGCCGCCAGCATACCCTTTCCAAATTGACCCCCATTGTGCGTCGTTTTCTGGATCAAAATCTGTACGGGCAACAATCACCAACACATCGTTGATACCAACTGTACCTTCGTAAATGTCTCTAACACAACGAGACAGCGAGCTTCCTACTTTCATTATATCCTCTTTTGATTATATGTTTCTTAAACTATAACATAGACTAACGTTATGTCAACCGATAAATACCATATGGAGGTATAACATGGAAAAATGTACTAAATGCGGACACGATTGCCACTGCGATAAGGGCGTATGTGAACAATGCCACAATGATGTGTGTAGCGATTGTGAACACAACGATGAATTAGATCATGCTCCTACGGATACCCAGGGCTAATCTAGCAGGGTACAGTTCGATACTCACACTGTTGTTTTGATTGCCGCCCAGAATCTGATAGTAGTCTACACTGTCTATGGTCACTGTGCTGATGTAAAACCCAACGTGTCCCTGCCAACCCTGGTTGCCTCTTGGAAAAATCACAAGGTCACCGGCCAACGGAGCGTCTACTGATTTGCCCCAATTTAAAAAGCTTCTGGCCAGCAGTGGATGCTGGCTTACGCTTTCTGACCCAGCAATACCGCTATCGTTGAGAACAGCATTGATAAACGCTGCGCACCATTCTGTTCTTACAGGATCTACTCCGATAAATTCTCTCAGTTCTGCTCTGTGATCTTGTTCGGTATAGTCTACGTATTGTACCGCAGTTATCAGCTTGGTTTCTGTTACAGTAGGTATTCTATCAACAGTCTCAGGTATAACGTCTCCGAGAGATATAGCACATCCACTCAGAAGTACTGCTGATAGAATTATAATTTTTTTCATTGCCCTTGCCCTCACATGTATTTATTTTGATAAATATTATTATAAAGTTAGAGGGCACACTTTATGGATTTTTTAACACTAGTTGGCGAAGTAGGTTTTCCCATTGCTGGAGCGTTAGCAGCCGGCGTGTTTGTTTTCATTACGCTGAAGTTTATACTTGCCAGTGTTACTGATTCAGTTCACACACTTAAAAACATCATGGGATCACTGGACAATCGTGTACAGACCATGAACAACGATCTAGTCAAGATAGACGCACTGCTGAGTTATGTACTACATATCAAACCCAATGTAGAACGTATAGCTGCCAATGAGGGCAAAGATGATGCTCGTAGAGATTAACTATGGAATTTGATATAGCAACTGCAATTAAAGATTTTGGTTTCCCAGTTGTGGCAGCAATGGGTCTCGGATATTTCATATATTATATATGGAAATGGGTAACTGAAACTATCGATCCCATACTGGGCGAAACACAGTTTACGCTGATCAAACTGGTGGATCGTGTTAGAATGTTAGACAACGATCTTATACGTCTCAACATGAAACTCAGCATGGTGCTGGAATATAGAGGCATGTTGGAACAGTCTGGTATGCCTAAAAAAGACATAGAAGAACTGGACGATATCATAAACAAATATCAATCAAAGAGTGCTGTGTTCAACAGTACTGGTAAAGCAGCGCCTAAGCCTGCAGAACCAAAAAAAAACTAACAGTACCTAAATTAAAATTTGCTTGGTTCCAAAGCACACGAAATTTATTGATTAGTTTTTTGTTGTTGCTGATACTTAACGTTACAGTCTTTGTATTTTTCTATTAAAATATCAGCCACAGTGTCACTACACACAGTTTCATAATGAGTGTGTGGAACTTCAACATGCGCCATGTCCGATCTGCTTTTCATACTTTCAATAGTAACAACACCATCGTTGGGCCCACCGTGATATGGTACTTGACCAGTTGTGCTTACAACCTGTGTCCAAGGCACTGTTAATTTTATTTCCTGTGCTAGGCGTATAGGATCTGCGTTGCGTCCAATATCTCTAAACAGCGGATAGTTTGGCACAATATATTTGGCCCAATCTGCTGTGCTGCTGCCAGCGAACGGTGTGCTGATGCTTACGCCGCCTAGTACTCTAATGTACTTGGTAAGGTGCAGAGCATACAGCCCGCCTAGACTGTGTCCTATAACAAAGTGTGGACCACGCCCTTGCACTTCTTCAGTGATCATATCTAAATTATCACTGAAGCGATTCATACTGCTGTAGTTTACAAATATTTCTTTTGAAAAGTTTGTTTGACTTCTAAGATATTTAAAACTTAAATCAGTTTGATTGGCACCGTGTATCCAGATAACATTAACATTATCTGTTTCTTGTCCGTTGTACTCTGTGTCTTTGTTGAATATATTTTTAAAATAATTTATCATTTGCTTGTGGCCACAAATACGCCTGACCAGTTGTCTGGCAGGTCTTGTGTGTTCATATACTCACAACGTTCTATCCACATATCATAATATAGATCCATCTTACCTTCAAACTGTCCTTTTAATCTACGACATTCTTCTACAGCTTCAAGAAAACGTTTCTGTCTGTACAAGCCGTGCATAACAGCATGTCGTTTCCTGCTGCTATTATAATGATTTTTAACATTGTCCAGCACTGTGTATATGCCCAGTCCAACACTCTTGCCTTTGACCTGTAGATCATCTATTTTGAGGAAGAACCAGTCTTGTGAGCATTGCTTGACTGTTGCTTCTCCGATCAGCAACAAGCATCCGTACTCTTTACATTTTGATTCGACTCTGGCTGCGGTGCTGACTGCGTCTCCCAGCACGTCGTAGCTGTGTCTTTTGGTTGATCCCATTTCCCCCAAATAGCCCAATCCAGTATTAATTCCAGCGCCCATCCCGACTGGCGGTCTTCCTTGAGGTATGATAACCGTTTCATTAAATCTCTCCACAGCTCGTAGCATTTTTAGCCCTGTTGCTACGGCTGTGTCAGGGTGGTTTGCATCGTCTATAGGTGCGTTGTGAATGTGCATACTAGCATCGCCAATATACTTGATAATCATACCATCAGCATCAAGCACAGGCTCTGTGATAGCATCCATATAGCCATTCATTATTTTAGTAAGTCCTTGTACGTCATCACCAAAGCTTTCACCCAATGGTGTAAATCCACGCAGGTCTGAGAATACAATGCTGACTTCTCTCTTGGTACCTTTTTTAATAAGATCTGGATTGGTCTGTAACAGTTTAACCACAGTTGGGCTTGCGTATCCTTCAAACTGTTTCTTAATTGCCTGCTTCTGCAAGAATTCATCTACAAACTTGATCACATATCTAATCACACCTACCAACAGTAGAAATGCTGCTGGAGTGAATCCGTCTACCAACCAGTTGTATTCTGTAAACACCCATATGCTGTAACCAATACTCCCGCCCACGGACAACACAAAGAAGGCTATGCCCACGTATGTCCAACGAGCGAGAGCGATTAACAATATGCCAGCGAATATAAACGCTGCCAGTTCAGCACTGCTTGCCCACGCAGGGCGCTGTATGTTGGTCTCATTAAACACTGTGCCCAGCATAGCCGCTTGTAGTTCATGTGGGTACACGCCGCCTGCTGCTGTTGCTATAGGCTGGCTTAGTCCTGCTGCTGTGGGTGTAACAAACACAATACCGCCAGCAAAGTCTGTGGGTAAATCCGCAGCACTTACACTGATGCTTTTCTGACTCCAGTCAATCCATACACGGCCCAGTTCATCTGTGGGTATAACACCAAACTGTGGAATACGCAGTCTGTCAACACCCAGTGGGCTCAGTTTGATTTGAAAGCTAGGGTCGCCTGCCAATACTCTCAGCACTTCCATAGTCACGTTTGGATACAGTGTGTCTCCGCTGTAGAACACAAGCGGCACACGACGAGTAACACCATCTATTTCAGGAAAGGTGTTAACTATTCCACTGCCCACTGCATTTTGTTCAACCCAAGGCACGTTGGCTATAATACCAGGAACCTCTGGTATCAAATACATATAGTCGCTGTTGATAATACTAGCACCAGGATTGATGGGTTCATTTCTGCCCTGCTCTGCGCCCAGCATGTTGACTATAACGGGATATTGCTGCATAGCTTGTGCCAGTATTTCATCTTCGCCGGCTCTGTCAGACTCTGCCATAAACACCATGAACACTACTAGCCCAGCGCCTCTGTCATATATATCCTCTATGAGGCTAGCATAATCACCTCTGGGCCAGGGCCATTGACCCTGTGCCTCTAAGCTAGCTTCGTCTATGTTCACAGTGTAAATGTTGTTGTTTACTGGCTCTTGATTAATTATCAATGTATCAAAATAACGCAGTTTCAAACTTTCTAAAAAGTTTGGATTTGCGTTCATCACATAGGCTAAAACAGCCAAAACCAATATACTCCACAGAGGCGATAACAACTTTTTCATTCAGTATTTATTCAAAAATATAGGGCCAAGGGCCCTATATTGAAATGGTACAATGATGATTACTGTTGGTCAACAGTTAGGTTACAGGTTCCAGTAGTACAAACACCGTTTACCACTGTGTTGTCACTTAGGTCATGTGGTAGACTGTACAGTTGGTTCGTGTCGCCGCTCTGTGTTAGGCTAAAGTTCCAGTTGCCGCCTGAGTTGGTCAATTCAACTGTTGCTGCGTGATTGCCCAAGCCTTCTTGTAGCACTGTGACTGTGGCATTGTCGCCTAAACTTATAAGATCCAAGTAGTGTTCGCCTGATCCTTGTTGTGTGATTGTGTATGTGCCAAAACTACCATCGATGTCTAAGAACGCTTGCTTTTCGCTGTCACCCTGCTGTAAGAATGTAAGAGTGTTTGAATCGCCTACTATGTTGATGTCAGCAAAGTTTCTGTCAGTGTTGGTACCGCTCTGTGTGATGTCAGTTATGTTTGAATTACCCTGTAAGTACATTAACAAATAGTTACCATTGCTTAGTTGTGTGATGTCAACATCGTTGCTGTCGCCTATGATGGTCAAGTCAATGTTGTTGCCTGTGGTTATGGCATTTGCGGCGTCTACCTGTGCCTGTTGTACACTGGTGATAGCACTTCTAAACACTGGTGTTGGTGCAGGAGCAGGTGCTGGCGCTGATGCAGTTTCGCCTGCTGCTAGAGGAGTTGTTGAATCAGGGACCCAAGTGCTCATAGTAGCGTTTGATGGATTTTCTTCTTCAACTGTAAATGAAGCACTATCACCTATGCTGTAGCCTTGAGCGGTTGTGATAAGTGTTCCCCAAAACCCGTCGCCCAAGTAGAATATAGCGCCGTCTGCTAGAGCTCGAAATGTACCTGTGTTGTGGATTACTTCAGCAACTGTTCCGTCACTGTTGTATAGTGCCATACCATAAGTACCTGGATTGGTTGTTGAATCAAAAAACGCAAAGTATTGACTTGCGCTGTTGATATTTGCATAGTCTGTTGAGGTCATTCTAGATGAACTTGGTACACTTCTGTACAGATAGCTGTAGCCGCTTGTATTAAGTGTTCCGCCGCTTATACCCCATTGTACATCAAATATCTGTGCTGTACTAAATTTACCTGTTGTGATATCAGCCCATGCTGCTGAGGAAAATGTTAGTACAAAAAATACTGTTATTATTCTTATTAAATTTTTCATTGTGTTTGTACCACCTTTATGTTTACGTTTGTGCCACCGTCTTGTATTTGTATAGTTGCGGCATATTCGTCTTGTATGAGACTGTAGGTCCCGTGTGTGTCTGCGCTGGTTGTGATCACACTTATATGAGGCTGTCTGTCGCTTTCTATATAGATGTAACTTTCGTTTGCTGCCCATTGTATCCAAGGATATTTGTTTATACCTGGTAGAATAGCATTTTCGTCTTCAGACAATTCATCTTCGTCTAGGCCTGTGCTGAGGTTCAACAGGTTATCCAAGTAATCATTGTTCAGTCTGTTTATATTAAGTTCTGAAAAATTCAATAGATCCTCGTCAAGTAGGTTTGCACTGAGTTGTTCGTATTCCAATAAGTCGAAATCCAATGCTGTTGTCTGTTCTTCTTCCTCTTCTTCAGTGCCAAAGCCATTGACAAACTCTGAAGGAGGAACAATGATTAGATTGTTGTTGATATCGTTTGGACCTAACAGTAGACGCTTGGGGTCACTTGGCATCATAGCCAAACTGCTTACCATAGTGCCTTGATATGCTTCTGTAAGCAGCACTGATCCTGCTGCGTTGCTCACTGTGATAGCGCCAACTGGACATTCATCTTCGTCGAATGTAGCGTCAGGACAGCTGGGCAATAGAATCACTAGACTGCGACCCAGTTCATCCACAGTCATACTAAAGTCTGTGCCTCTAACTGTGATGCTGGCAGTGGGTGTAGTAATGCTTACACGATCTCTGCTGTTCTTTGCTATTCTGCCTGATGCCATCTGTACAGTGCCAAGTGCCACACGCATACTCACACTGCCAGTGCCGGTGTTGGCGTCATACACAAAGTCGTCAATCACCAATTCACTCTGTTCAGTAATTCGCACTTTTGAATCGTCTTCGAATGTGATTTCTAGATTGGTTCTAGCAGTGATAAGTTTGTCCAGCATTTCCACACCAAAGCCTGTTTGTTCGAAAACAAGTTCTTCTTGACTGCGCACAGCGCCAGCAGGATTTCCATCAAACTCTGTGATGCTGCCTACTTCAGCAAGACCTATGCAGGGCGTTAATATCATTATACCAATCCAACGCCACATCTTAGTTTTGCAATATGTCTACTGTGTTGCTGCTGCCTGTCACAGTCATATTCACATAGGTGTAGCCCATTGCAGTTTGTTGATCAACACTGATAGTATTGCTGTCACCGTCCACAGTCATACTGACTTGATTGAACCCGCCTGCACTGGTTTGAAACAGATTGATTTCGTTGAAGTTGCTGCTGGTGCTTTGTCCAACATCAACTATGTTAACAGCATCAGCACTGTCCAGTGCATAATTGATGATGTTGTCGCTACCAATAATGTTTGTGGTTGTGTCAGTGTTGTTTACAATTATACCATTACACACACTGTTGGTGTAGGTCTGGCAATAGGTCATTACGTTGTCACTGCCCACTATGTTTGTGGTAAATGTATTGTTCATACCGCCAAAGATTTCTCCAGTGATGATGTTCATATCGCCTGTGGCAGTGTAGTTAAATGTAGTAGTACTAGCGCCTGATTCAAACTCTAGGTCTGCTTGGTTGGCATCGCCACTCTGTGTAATATTAACAGTGATGTCATCACCTTCAAGGTTCATTGGATCAGATTCTGTGTTGATTCTGTTGTTGCCGTTTTCCTGTAGTACGTTTACAGTTAGGTCGCCACCAGCTTGATCAATGTAAACTTCGCTGGCCATTGCTGTGCTTGCCAGCAGTGAGAACACGAGTGTGGTTATAATTTTTTTCATTTTTTGCCCTCTTGATAAGTTAATCTTATTCTTGTTGTTGGATGGACCAGATACCGTTGTCTGCTCCCTCCTTTATCATTTCTACTATAGCTGCTTGTATAGCCAATCTCACAGCGTGATTCACGCTTTCGTTTTGACTGTTGCCTATTTCCAGTTCAACTGCTTCTGTGCCCAGTTCAATAAAGCGGAATATACCCATGTTTGTGCTGGTGCTTACCACTGTCTTTGTCACAGCCGTTGATGTAAGTATCTCACCAGTTTGTACACTCACACATCTCATACTGATAGTGATCACATCTTCTCTGTATTGAGTATATGGTCCTATGCCTAGGTAACGTGCTCCAGCGCCACCTGTTAGTGTGTTGCTGTCATAGCCAACTATAGCGCCCTCTATAATCAGTCCAGCAAACATCAGTGGTGCTAGTTGTGTTTCGTCGCCCACGCTTTCACGTGTTTGTCTAATAATCTGTCTTTCACGTGATAGGTTTTCAAGTCCCACACGCTCTACTACTTTGAACCAAGTGCCATCGCCTACATCACGCAGTGCTTTGATAACGTATTCACTTGCGCCCTGTGTTACTGCTGTTGATATGTTGGCCAGTCTGTCACTGGGCATACGTTGTCCAGTCTTGTCTTGAAATTCATACACTGCTGCCACCATAGGTCCTGCTAGTGGAGGTAGTGCGTTCAAGTATTCTGCGTCAGTGATTACAACCTGTGCTGGTTCGCTCTCTATTCTGTTCACAGTACTGGCACAGCCTGCGAGCAGTGCGGTGGATAATAATACAGCCAATAGTATTTTCATTAGAACGCAAACTCCCCAGTTGGCACGTCAAAGCTGCTGGTCAGTTCACCGCTTGAATTGTACACTTCTACGTAGATTCTATCGTCTATATCTCGCTTCCAGCGTATGTTGTCACCAAACGGAGTAGTTGCTTCTGCCCATTCGCCCACAACGGTTGTGCCGCCTTCGCCAAACAATGCGTCTGCTATCTGTCTACTCAATTGAGCATAGATTCTACTTTCTAGATTGTTTTGAAACTTGTAAGCGTTGGTGTTTCTATCGTCACGCTCTGCTCTGTCTATTTCAGCCTGTGCATCTGCACGAATCTTATCTCTGCGTTGCTGTTCCAACTGTTCGATTGTGAGAACATGTGTGCTGTATCCGTTGCCGCTGAACGCAGGCGAGTTGAAGCCAAACGTAAGTTCGCTTGCGTTTACAGAAGTAGCCAGAAATAGTGGCACAATCCAAAATAGTTTTTTCATTCTCGAGCCCTCAAAGAATCAGTGAGCCCTCACGCTCTACTGTACTATTTATCGGATCTGGCGGAAATGATTAACTGTGCTGTTTGTGTTTAAACAGTTGCGTTAGGATTATTAGGCTGTGTTTTGGTTTGATCTACTGGTGCAGGTTCAGCAGCAGGTGTAGAATCAGCAACTATGTCATCTTCGACTGCTGCAATTGCTTTTAATAAGCCGCCCATTTCAATAAGGCTACGAATATAACCCTTTCCACTCTCGCCCTTCAAGTTTGTACGCACTTGTATTAACATTGAATTACCTGCAAGGTTTGTTTCTTCAACTGCATCAGAGCCGATTGGTCTTCCATATATTAATATTTTAGGTGGATCTGCTTGATATTTAACTTGTAAGTCAAATTGCTCCATTGCTGCTTTAAGTTCTTTACCGAAGTTTAGTTCTTTAAAACCCGGAGCATTTGGTGATGTTTTTAATATCACCATACTAACTTTGGGATCATTTAGTGATGCATGGTGTGCAATGCCGTTATACATGCGTTCTATAAACTTAACTTCTGCATTTGTATTTCCTGCAAGTTCTTGTTGCAGTGCTTGTGCTACGTCTTTGTATACTTCTTTAAAAATAGGATAGTTATGATTAGCATCGCTGCCATTCATTTGTTCAACGTATTTGTTGCTGATATTGATGCCAAATATACTTTTAAACAGCGTTTGCACTTTTTCATAACTGTTGCCGGGCACTTGTCCAAACTGTTTTACATCTCCTGCTTTAGCACTAATTAAGTTAATTGAGTTGTCATCAAAATCTAAAAATAAATCTGCTTTAGTTCCTTTTTGATCAGACACTCCATCGGAGTTTACAACAATAACATTTTTATTTGGATCGTCTATTGCTTGTTTTACTGCTTGTTTTACAGCGGCGCTGCGGTTTGCCCATAGCACAGCAGACCTATTTAATCCTGTCATTTCGGGCGGAAATTCTCCTTCGCCTACTGATGTAATTACTGCGCCGAAACTAGTTTGGTTTAATACTAATACATATTTTATACTATCTTTGCCAGCAGTTGTCTGTAAGGTGCCTCTTTTATTTTTCCCTTCGTCAACAATAGTCAATCGTTTAATAACACTTAAAACATCGTCTTCGGTAATTTCTTCACCTAATTTTTCAAATTTTGCAGTACACGCTGCTCCTAAGAACGCTTCGCCTACATCGCCAGAATTAAACGGTTTCTTAGAACCTTTCATTTCTGATGTTTTAAAAATGTCTCCTGTAGGAACTGTTTCTATTCTGCCTTTTAATTTTACTCTTACAGAACTTGGAACTTGTCCTGCTGGAATTAAAAAACCTCGGTCGTTAGCGTTTACTTCATCTTTGTCTTCGATTGGAGAGTTTTCACCGTAGAACATTTTTGCAAGACGTTCGGCCTCAGATGGTTCAAATTTTACAGTTTTACCATATGCAATTTTTGATTTACCTTCTAATTCAACATCTTTACCAGCGGCAATCATGTTGATTAGTACATCAAGGTATTGCCCTCTGTGCTTTTGTAAGTAAGCTTTACTTAGGCCTGATTCTGTTAATACTGTTTTAAACTCGTTCCAACGCATTGTTATTTCCTATTTAGAGTATTTATACTATTTTAGGGAACAACATGTCACGACAGAATACATCAACAGACGCTTCATCTAAGCCTAGGCTCTTCATAGTTTTAGCTGTATGGGGATTCTGCTGTTGATTTTCGCAGTACCAGTTTTGTGCTTTTATACTCTCGTCACGATCCGCAGTGTGATCGAAAATTCTTATTTCTTCAACGTAAGCATGAAGATTGTTTACAGCTATGTTGATGATTGCTTCTGCTTCTTCTAGAGTGTTTACATTGCCCGCGGCCAACATACGTTCAGTAAAGATGTTACGAGCCCACTCCGGTAGTTCACGCTGCTTCTTGGGTACGAAGTTGTCTACACTATCATAGTAGCCGTGTACCATAGGATGATCAGGGTCTGTTGTGATGCTGAAATCGTGGAAGGCACCTGTGATTTTGTTCTTGCCTGCGATTACGTCAAAACCATAGATTGGTGCGTTGTTGTGTAGTTGTGGGAAAATGCACACATGCATCATCCAAAGACCTTTTGTGTCTCTAGCATCCACAACGTCAATGTGGGCACGACGAATACTGTGATTGGCCCACACACGATTGATCCATCCGTTTTGGGGTTGATTAAAGTCTTCCAGTCCCTGCTCTGATATTTCTTCAGCAAAAGTATCAAACACTGCGATAATATCGTTTTGACATTCTATCAGTCGATCCCAAATAGCACTCATTCTGGCAACTCCGACATCTGTTCAAATAAACGTGCTGCAAAGTCAAAACAGAGATTTGCTTCTTCTGCCATTGAATCGTCACACCTGGCTCTGATTTGTTCTTTTAATTCTTTAGCGTTGTCGTGCTGGTACATAGTAGCACTGCCCGGAACTTTCTTAGCAATCATTTGTCCGCCGCTGAGATCACCCATGTGTCTAACATAGACATGTGCCATAACCCGATGCGGATCGTCTTTGATAGTCATTAGGTGATCCATGTATTCCTTTACCGCAGGCAACAGTGGAGGCTGATTGGGCTGAAACTCTGCCCATAGTTCTTGATAGTCTTCGTGTATTTTAGGAGCAATTCTTAGATCCGACAGCCCATGCATCATGGCAAACATTTCTAATAGATTGTATTGAGGATGTTGATTAAACAAGTAGGTAGCATAGCGTTTCTTACTGACTGTGCCGTTCAACAGTTCTTGAGCAAACGGTTGTGTCTCTGCTGTTTCGTGCATACGCTGTGTAAGAGATCTTAGATTGTTGCCCGCTGTGTCTGCGTGTTTTTCGCTGTGCTTTCTTACACTATCCATTACGATTCTTCAATCTTTAACTGTAGGAGGAAACCGTGATTGCGACTAGCGTTGATCGCTTCAACAGTTTTCTGTTCTGCTATCTCGTACTTGTAAGTGCCGATCACAGCAGATCCTTCGTTGTGAATGTTCATAGTAAGAGTTTCAGCACTAGCATCGCTGTGGCGGAACACCTGTTTTAGAATTTCAATTACCCAATCCATAGGTGTTTGGTCGTCGTTGAGCATAATCACATTGTACTTGCCGGGCTCTTTGACTACGTGTTTGATTGTTTCGTCTATCTTAATATCTACATCTGAGTTCATGCTTTTCTCCTAGGTTATGTGGGGGAGATATTTCACTCCCCCTAGACTTGTTTAGCCTTCAATTGTGTCTTGTACAGTACCGTTAAAGTCTGTAATTGCAATCTTCTTTGGTTGTAGTTCTTCTGGAACATTACGCTTCAAATGAATATTAAGCATACCTAGTTCAAGACCTGCTTGGCGAACTTCGATATGATCTGCTAGTGTAAAGGTTCTACGGAAACTGCGACCACCGATTCCTTTGTGTAGATAGTTTACTGTTTCATCACCCTTGGGTGCAACACCTTCTACTGTGAGGATATTCTTTTCCAGTGTGATATCTAGATTGTCCATACCAAAGCCTGCAACGGCAACACTGATCATGTATTCGTCTTCGTTGATCTGTACAATGTTGTATGGAGGATATCCGTTAGACTTTGTGTTTTCAAACACACGATCCATATCACGGAACAGTTGATCGAACCCTATAGTAGCACGATGTAGTGAGGGTAGGTCTAGAGTTTGTAATCTTGTCATTTTATTTCTCCCGTTAAAGCAAGATATAATCGGACCCATTATGGCGTCCAAGTTTATTTATCACAGTGTTATCTACCTATTGTTGTTTTTTCATATACACTATTATGTGTCTGAGTACAACGCACAAAAGTAGTACACTTTGATAACTGCTTGAGCTTAGAAGCCCCAGCATAGGTGCAGGTTGATCTGATGCCGCCAAGGATATCCTGTACTGTATCAGCTACACTACCTCGGTAAGGTACCAAGACCGTCCTGCCTTCTGACGAACGATAGTTTTTCAATCCGCCAAAATGCTTGTCGTTTGCACTTTCACTGCTCATACCGTAGAATTGTACAAACTGTTTTGCTTCTACTAATTCTTCGCCGTTGTCATAGTGTATTTCGCCAGTCTTAAATGCTCTGTTGATAACTTCGCCGCCGCCTTCATCGTGTCCAGCCAGCATACCACCCAGCATCACAAAGTCAGCACCCGCAGCAAATGCTTTGGCTACATCACCAGGAGTAGTACATCCCCCGTCAGCAATGATATGACCACCAAGGCCGTGAGCAGCATCGGCACATTCGATAACTGCGGAAAGTTGCGGATATCCAACCCCGGTCTGCAATCTCGTCGTGCATACGCTATTATGTACCACTACACCCTCGATATTGTATGAATGATCTTCTTCGACTTCAAGATCATATGTGTATCCATCATATGGTTCAATTTCGAGTATATCTATTTCAACTAATTCAAATTTCATCTAAAATACTCCAGTCATTTTCTTTAATTTGTGATTCCCATATAACGAGATATCTATATCCGTTATCTTCTGCTTTAGAAGTAAATAATCCTTTGTTAAATCTTTTGCTTCGACCCATTCTGCATATTGATGAATATTATCATCTGTTACTGTTTCTCGATGTTTTTTATGTAAAACATAAAACTCGTGATTAGGAGTTGCTTTAATACCATTAATATTAACTATTGATTTTTTATCGTCAAATTTAAATGTATTAGTAACAGTTTTATAAGATCCAGTGTGAGTTAAAACTTTTTCACCTTGTTTAATATCTTCGATATTCTTTAAACATTTATCAGTCTTAACTTTTTGCCCAGGAGCAAAACATCCAGGTCCAATGCCAACTTTAACAATATCTGCTCCAGCAAGAATAAGTTCCTCCGTCATTTCACCTGTGACCACATTGCCTGCTATAATAACAAGATGTGGGAAACGTTTGCGTACTTCACGTACATGTGTTGTAAAGTGTTCTGAATATCCATTTGCAATGTCAATGCAAACATATTTTAGATTGTCTTCACACTTAGCATACACGGCGCACAGCTTTTCAAAATCTGCTGTGCTGGTGCCTATGCTCATAGCCACATAGTCTGTGCGATTGAGTCCGTCACCATAATAGAACTCGATCAGTTCTTCCGCAGTGTAGGTTTTGACAAGGCAAGTAAAGATGCCTTGTGCGCCCAATGCATCTGCCATAGCAAATGTGCCAACACCGTCCATGTTAGCAGCCATGATAGGAATGCCTCGATAGTGTGGATCCTCTGTACAGTTGTCGGGGAAGTCTGGCACATAGTTTCTAAATATAAAACTACGTTCCAAGTCAACTTCTGAACGACTCTTAAGTGTGCTGCGCTTTGGGCGGATCAGCACATCCTTATAGTCTAGTCGTACTTCGTTGTCGATGCGCATGTTTACCTCTTACTGACCTAGACGGTCTTTGGCCAGCTTCTTAAGCCAACGAGATCTGCCAGCAGCTTTTGCTTTCTTACGCTTCAAACTGGGCTTTTCAAAAAACTCACGTCCACGCAGTTCTTGCATGATTCCGTCTTCTTGAATTTTCTTTTTAAACTTGCGCAGGGCAAATCCTACATCATTATTGCGAACTTCTACTTTAAGTCCTCTAACAACCTGTTCTTGTCTTTTATCGTGTTTGGACACTGTGTTCTCCTATATTGACCAAAAAATCTAAATTATAAATGTGCTGCTTACTAATATGATTATACACGCTTTTTTCGGCATTTGTCAACCAGTAAGTTTTGCTTTTGCCTATCATATAAGCCAAAAGATCTCTAAAAAAGTGAGCAGTGTTGTCAACGTCAACAATCACTAAATCAACGCTTTTAAATATTCTCAACACCCATTCCATCTCAGATTCGTCATAGCGATCTCGGTCGTAGAGATAGATGTTAACATCACCTTCGAAGTGTGTGAGAAATTTATTTTGTAATTCGTTCTGTAAATCTTTGCTGGGGTACAACAACAGTATTTCAAAACTATCGTTATACAGCTGGTCGGGCGCTGTAACTATGTTAATTTTATTCAAAGCTTACCTATTTTTTAATCTATTGAATAGAGTACGTTCGTTTTGTTCGCCGTTCTGACGATAACCTTCTTCTATGTAGTTATCTTCTTGGGCGGGCTCTTCCCACGGTAAATGGTCTATAAGACCTTTGATATAAAGATTCTTGTAGTGTTTAAGCGTTGTGTCAGGGTTCGCGTCTTTCCATTGTGTTTTGTTAAGAACAAAAGCAGCGTCCTGTTCTTTGGTTTCATAAGCAATTCTGCGCTCACGCTCTTGGCTTGATTCTTCCTGTGATTCTAAATTTTGTTCTTTTTTTTCGACAAAACTTTCTGCTACTTCTAGAACAAGATCTGTAGATGAATCATCTGGTGTATGAATCGGCTCAGCATCTAGGTCTTCTTCTCCGGCCACAGCCATTCGCTCGGAAGTGTCTCGTCCTTCTTGTCCGCCTCCAACTTCGGTACTAGTGGTATCGGTGTTAGGCTCTTGCTCTGTTTTTCTGTCAACTTGATCTTCCTTGTGTGCTACGTCAGCATCTGCCCTTGCCTGATCATAGTCTTTTTTCTCCTGCCTCAGTTTACGATGATGCTCAAATGTAAATTGACTGGCTATTAGTAGGAGAACTGCCAGTGGGTCAAACACAAATATGATTATAACTATGACCCAACGAACTGCTTCTTCGAGAATATCTTTGTCAGCGTCAGTGCCATAGACAAACTCTGCAATATATTTTACTGGACCTACTTCTGCTTCTAGCTTGCGGTATTCTGCTTCTAGTTCAAACTTGCGATCCATCATCTGATCTGTTTCAGCTTGCGTAGTGAGTATGCGTTGATTCTGTTCTTCTAACAGGGTCTGTAGACTGTTGGTGTCATTGGCTTGCAGTTGTTGTCGCAGATTGTTTATAAGACTGTTTGAGGCTCTGACCTGTTGATCAGCGTCTGATCGTAGCCTACTTACTTCTTCTCGTGCTGCTAGAACAACTGCGTTCTGCTGTGCCTGTTGTATTCTAGTTAACCATTGTTCACGTTCTTGTGCTTTGGCATCTTGGTACTGTTGAAATGCTCTGGCAGTAGCAGGGCCATAGTCTCCGTCTACTGCTGTGCCTACCATTGCTTGAGCACGTTCAATTTCGTCGTTGTTGATAAAGTTGCGTAGTCGTTCTAGTTCTTGATCTATTTTGGCTAACTCTTGTTCAAACAGTGCAGTCTGTTGCGCAATGATTTGATTCTGCTCGTCGATAGCAGGTTGTATACGATCATATGCACTTTCAACACGCTGTTGTTCTAGATCAATCTGCAGTTGTAGTTGATTGGTAACACTGGATCCTGTGGTTTCTAGTTCTACTATACGCTGTTCGGCTCTTAGTATGGTGTTTTGATTGCGATCAATTTCTGCATCAATACGCTCAATCTGTGCAACGCCGTCAGCAGCGCCAGCAGTTTGTTCGATATGAGCTCTGCTGAGAAATCCGAAGATGCCCATGCTGGTGATGAACATCAGCACCACCACTGCTAGTACTAGATAAGATTTCAGCCACCATGCTGCTTCACGCCAGTAGCGATGCAACCATACTGCTGTGACCAATTTGCCTACTTCTAGCACACCGCCCATGATCATAATGGGAATAGCAGCCGCAGCGAAGATGGTCATAAGACCTGCTACACTGTAGTAAATTGCAACAGCACTAATTGAAAGTGCTGTGAGTAGTGTTAGTATACCTATAAACATTGTTAGTTATTTACGCCTGTGTGATGTAGTGATAATATAGGTGTTTATTCCCACCGATAAAAAATGTGTGCGCCGATTCTGCCTACCAGTTGAAGCTCACTGGCCCAATTAGGACTAACATACGTAGCGTGATAGTGTGTAGCACCTTCTGTAAGTCCGCGATATTTGTTGTCTTCGATTACGTTCCATGCCAGCATCTGTGATTGTACCCACATGTCTGTATCAGTAGGAACATCATCCTTGCCATCACAATACCAACTGAACTGGCACTTGTGAAGCACCATATTGCCTGCACTGTCTTGAACGCCTTGTTGTACTACTGCACAAACAGTATCAGGATAGCGTCGGTCATTGGTACGATTCATTACTACATTGGCTACACCTGCACGATCAGCTAGGTTACTGCCACGTGCTTCATGATAGATGTTCAATGATAGACAATAGTGCTGAGGATATTCTTCTTGAGTGAAAAGCTGAATGCTGGGTTCTCTAGCATTAGCACTGAGTGTTGATGTCAGCCCCAACAGGATTACTGCGATAAATTTTTTCATTCTTTTCCTTGTTTTGTATTTAAGTTAGATTTCTATGCTTAAACTGTGTGTTTTAGTTTCTACGCATTTCCGCAATGTCTTTTGCGTCTTGTTTTTTATCTGCGAACACAGGAACCATATTGCTTTTGTGCATCGTGGCAATTCCCAGCAATTGCCGCTCGCCACTGTAGGTCAGTGACTCTTTAGCTGTGCCGTGACCAGCTACATTATTACTCAGCTTTACTGACGACTTTGTTTTGTAATCTGGGATCTCATTAATGCCTACACGCTCTCCTTTGGCGTTGGTAGGCAGTGTTGTTTTACCTACACCCATTGACTTGAGCCAAGCTTCATGTTCTGCCTGTGCTTGAGAAAGACGCTTGTTTTTGCTGGCTTTTTGCTTGCGATTGTATTTGGTTGTGGTCAGATACGGTCCCACCATGGACATTGTCATAGAAAAACTCCTGCTGTTATTTTTATATAATAGCAGGAGTTTGATCACTTGTCAAGCTTATTTTTGATCCATAGGAACGCTGCATACACAGACAGCGCCCACGCAGTTGCGACTGCTATATCAACTGCGTGAGATCGCATGTTGTAGATAAATTCTATTCCTACTTTTGCTGTTTCCGGATCCATGTTGTTACCAGAACTTTAGTTTCTTAGCTGCTTTTTTAGCTGCATCTGCTGTGGCTTTGGCTGCATCTTCTGTTGCTTTGGCGGCTGCGTCTGCTGCTCGTTTTGTTTCTGCTGCGGCTGCGTCTGCTGCTCGTTTTACTTCTTCTGCTTTGCGCTTTGTTTCAGCTGCGGCTGCTTCAGTTGCTCGTTTTGCTGCTTCTGCTTGACGTCTTGCTTCTGCTTCGGCTGCGTCTGCCTGTCGTAGTGCTTCTGCTGCGGCTTTGGCTGTTGCTTCTGCTGCGTCTTTGGCTGCTTCTTGCGCTGGCCTTGTATCTACGCTGACACTCAGGTCAACATCAACCCCAGCTAATAGTGCAACTTCACCACTTATACCTACAGTAGCAACACCATCATCTATAGTTGCTCCGCCGCCAACTTCAGCACCTGCCTGAACACCGATACTTGCACCACCAGTTGCAGCGCCTCCATTGCCACTGCTGTCATAAGCACTGGTAGTATTGTCAACTCCTACACTTACCCCAGCGGTTGCACCAGCATGACCTGATGCGCCATCTTTACCGATTTGAGCACTTGCACCAGCACTTGCTCCTGCTTCTGCGTGAACTGCGGTTTCGTTCTTAACTGTCACATCACCAACTTGCTGACTTATGGCCACGCTTGCTTCTGCACTGGCACCAACTTCTGCGCCCACTTCAGCATAAGCGTTATCACCACTTACACCTGCTTGTGCTCCTGCACTTGCATGTGCTTCTGCACTGGCGCTTGCTTCAACAGTAGTATCACCGTAGGCTGCACTTGTGCCTGCTTCTGCACCAATGCTTGCTTCAGCACTTGCTGCGGCGGTTGTGTCGGTTACTTCTGTACCTGCACTTGCATGTGCTTCTGCGCTGGCATGTGCTTCTAAGTCAACGCCGCCTATAGTTGTTTCTGCGCTGGCGCTGGATGAACCGCCTATGCTTGCCTGTGGATTGTCAATGTCAGACCCTGCGGTGAAATCATTGCTAACGCTTGTAGTAGGACCGTTGTCCTCTTCTTCGTCTTTTTTCTCTACTTGATCTGACATGAATTCTCCTTTACTTGTGTTCTATCAGTTTTGCTGCTTCGTATTCATCTTTATTTACCACACCCTCTTCGAGCAAACGCTCGCGGTTCTTTTGATGCTGCGCTTCAGTTAATTCTTTTGCTCCACCGTAGTAGGGAACACAGTGTCCTTCTTCCATCATAATTTTGGTTATGAATCTGCCACCGTCGTCTATAAAGTCACCCAGCACACGGCCAAACTTACCCTTCATGTCAGTGCCATCTTTAGCAACCTGTGTGCGCAGTACGGAATACTCGCCCAGCAGTTCTTCTAGTCTCTTTTTTGCTGCTAGTCCAAACAGTTTTTCCACCGCATCTTTGGTTCTTGATTCTGGTGTGTCAATGCCCATGATACGAACACGTTCGTTGTGTATCCATATGCCAAAGCCTAGATCGATATCTACATCTACTGTGTCGCCATCTACAACTCGTAGTACTTTTACTCTATATTCATACATTTATTTTGCCCTCTTGAGTAGTGTAGGGCCCGCAGGCCCTACTGTATGTTATCTATTGTATTTGGGTGATCCCCAAAGGTCTTTAGCGTTTACTCGTATAAAACGCTTGTCGGGTTCGTTAGGATTAGGATTTGATATAGTAAGAACTACATTCTTACCTTTTGCCCAAGCAGCACGTTGATTAAACATACGTTCACCGCTGGCCAAATAGTCTTTACGCATTGCTTTTTTCACGCCATTGCTGACATTACTGTGTTTTCCTTGGCTTATAAAGCCTTTGCTGTTGCCGCCTTTTTTACCCATTGAGGTTCTCCTTTGTTAAAAATATGCCCTCACTTATTATAGTAGTATTTATTGATTTCAATAAAAAAGGGCCCGAAGGCCCTTGATTGTAGTATGGTTTACTGAGTTCAGTAAATTAGAAGCTGAAGCTTACACCAGCGCCTACGCTGTTTGTTTCAGCGTCAACGTTGTATGTGCCTTCTGCGTATACATTTAGACCATTGAAGTCATATGCTACACCAGCACCAACATTTTGAAATGCGTCCGCATCGTCACCGTTTACAAACGCTGTAACGATCTTATAGCCTGCACTTGCTTCATAAGCAACTACTTCAGTAGCAGTTGCGTAGGTCACAATGCCACCAACCGCAACGTCAGCAGTTACACTATAATCTGCTCGTACACCCACTGTGTAGTCTTCGCTGTCGACGTTGTAGTCTGCTACACCAGTAACAGCACCTGCACCAATGTCAAGTGTATAAGCAGCCTGTAGATTTTCAATGTCACCAATGTCAGTAGTGATGTCAGTGAATCCAACCAGCACTGCGGCTGCGCCAAATTCCACAATCAACGACTCGTGGTCGCTTGCAGGGTTTGCAATAGTATCGCCGCCTACGATTTCAAAATCATTACCGATAAAAATGTCACCCTGATCTCCAAAAGACACAGTAACAGCATCAGTTGCTATGCCAAGTTGCCATTCGTCAACAGTCAAATTGCCAGCATCAACTGATTCAAGATTGAATCCGCTAAAAGCAAGGCCCGCGCCAGTATCAGCAGTTACACCAAAACCCAGTGTGGTTTCAGCTACATAGTTGCCAGCTGTGTTTTCAGTAATTTCAACGCCAACTGAACCACCAAGTTCTGCTGCGGTGGTTGTGCCTGCTACGAATAGTGTGGCTACAGTTGCCATAAATAGATTGCGCATGTTTTATTTCCTTTTTACATGTGTTAAACAGTAAAGGGCAAGTTCGATGCTTGCCCTTTCACTATTATAGTTATAACAGTTATCTGCGTTTAGTCAATCGTTTTGATTGTTTACTGGGCTTTTCAGCAACAATGTCGGTTAAAGTGTTGCGTTCCAGCAACGGTAACACTGCTGCTTCTGATTGACTGCGGTTCCATTTGAACTGCTTTTCTGCTTCTTTAAGCATGTCCTCTACGGCATCGTGTCTTGCTATAATGCCGTAGAGCATTCGATCTATTTCAATCCAATTCACTTTTTGGATTCTTTTTCCGCCTTGGTTAATTTGTTGTTCCAAGTGCTGTTGCTGATACCCAGTTCGCTGGGCATGGGCTTGGTTTTTCCTACAGTAACTTCGCCGCCTTTTTTGAGAAACTGCTGAATCAATTCTTCATCTGTGTTCTTTTTTGGTTGATGATTCATTGCCATAGTTTATAGGCCGCCTAGTAACTCTTCTAGTTTCTTTTTACTCTGTCCACGAACCTTTGCAGCTATAATGTTCATCAATACGTCAATTGCGTCTTTAAGTGAATCAGTCATTATATATTCCTTTTCATTCCTTTGATTAAGGTATCTGCCATGCTGTGGTTAACATCTGCGTGGCCTTGCTCGTCTGCTCTCACTGCTATTACAACATCACGCAATGTTGCGTCATCTGCTAGATTATAATAGTCACGAGCAATGTTGGGTGCAGCGATATTCTCTACTCTGCCAGCGTCAATTTCTTCCAGATAGTGAGTATAACTTACCACTGCTTGATCTTCAAAGTAGCCTACCATTCTGTGTGCTGTGGTTGGGAAGAATACGTAAAGAATAAAATAAAAGTGCCAAAACACAAACTGTGCAAATAGAATCAACAGTCTTTCAAAGCGACTTGGCTTTGCGATCTCAACAAAGATCATAAGATGCATACGCTCGTTTTCTGCTTCTTCTAGCAGCGTTTTGATCCAGCCACGTTCGTCTGGTGCTATGTTGCGCAGGCTGCGTAGGTGCTGCCACATACCTGCTACCATGCCTGGAACACCTGCCACAGTCTCTAGAACAACTGCACGATGTCCATAGCGTTTGGCGAAGAATGTGTCCGCGAACCAACGAAAAGTCATTGTTAAAAAATAAGCAACTCTATCACTGAAGTCTTTGGGCTGTCTCATACATGTTCACCGTTGTTTGCGCGGCCGTTGTACTTTGCGCCTGCTGTTACTAATTTGTTTACGGAAGTTGGGTTGCGATTTGCTTCACGGAATGTGATAGCAGTGATTGCAACTCCGCTGATCAGCAGTATGTGAAACACTGCACTGATGCCAAACGCAACAAAGCTGCCCAGCATAGCAGCAAAGAGGCCGCTCCATACAAATGCTAGACTTTGAAATACCATATGGGCCGCCATAGGGTCTAGATTCTTTAGTAGTGAGTTTTCGATAGTCATTACGCTATCCCACATCTCTCTAGGCATAGCAATTACAGTCTTCACTGTGGTAACTATGCCTACTGGCTTTGCTTTTCTGTTCATTGTGTGTTCCTCTGTATGTTGTATGTATAATATATAGCATACAAATAGACCAAAGTCTACTTATATAGGTGCGTTAAAGTGTAGCAGATACTTACAGTTTCAGAGTGGTGCGTTTTGTATCCCACTATTTGTAACCCAATGTCCTAATCCTAGTTTAACGGGCACATTCTCTTACCCAGCTGATAAAACTATGTTAAACCTTTTTGCCGTCTGTAAGTGTAAGTTGATTCTGTTACTAGGTTCAACTTACAAAACCCTCACATACCCTTAGGCTGCTATTGCCATCTCTGGCGCTCTATTTGCGTTTGCATTTAGAATGTTTGACTGAATAACGTAGGTCAACACGAATACCTAAAAATAAGTTTTTAACGCCCGTCGATCCCTTTCGCCCCCGGAGTAAAACACACATTTATATATGTGCTTTATGGTGGAGGCGTTGGCCTTCGAAAGCCAAGTCCGGTACATCAATCACCTATTCGTGATTAAACTATAAGACAGTATTATTTCCTATAGTATTCCATTCTACGACCTTTATACCAACCGTTTGGTATCTCGCCGCTCGTGTATTTATTTTCTTTTGTTGTTGGATTATAGATCCAAAAATTTCCATAAACTCCAGACTTTCTCTTTAGCCTATCTCTTGCTTCTGTAATCCTTATCCATCCTTCTTGTATATTATATACGGAAAAAACTCGTTTGTCAAGATTGAATCTCGAAGTATCTGTAAGATTTTCTGGAACACACCAGCATTTGTCTTTCATACTATTATTTTCTTTTTGATATTTAGAAACTTTTTTGTATGATTCCTTATAGACATCAGGGTTGTCTCTAATCTTCCTTTCTTTAGATTCGTTAGCTTTTTTACTAAGATTTACAACTTCAGGGTCGCCCTTCTTAAATGAAGTTGATCGAAGTCCACCTCCTTTTTTAGCACCTTTTAATCTTGCTGCTTGGGCAGCAGGCGCCTTATTCCAAGTACTCCATCCTCCGTCGCCTTCTTCTATTTTAAGATTAGCCCATTCGTTAGATTCGACAATATTAAAACGGTTGCTGTATTCTATGCCCTTTTCTTTAATAACATCTTTACTGTCTGTTATTATTAATATTTCTGTAGAGATATCAGCACCGTGTTTTTTAAGATGATTTGTCCATCGTGTACCACTGCCTTTATAAGTATATGGGTCAGCAGATGTCTGACCTAGGTATTTTAATCCTGTTTGATTGTGTGTTTTTACATATAAATAATATGTCATTGCTGGAAATCTCCTTTAGTATTTTTAGAGTAGTTGGGACTGCCATCCGCGAACTACATTATTATTTATCTAAAAGAGTTATTTTTGCCCGGTACCGCCCCCAGGTCCAGAATGTGTCCACGTTGTTTCAACGTTTACAAGTTTATTTATACACTCTTTTTATGATTTGTCAACTATTTCGATCTGCTCTGGTTTGTCCTCAGCCTAGATACCACGGATCTAAATTCAACTGTCGAGCAACTTCTGCCGCTTGTTCTACACTGTTACAGCTGGTGACCATATCACCTTTGCGGCCTCCTATGCGGATTCGCCACAGTGTCTTGCCCAGTGTGGTAACTTCTTCATATACTCGAAAGTCTGTTCGTGTTTTGGTAACCATTGTATTTTCCTACTCTATGGTTGGTTGATATTATTCAAATCGTTCTACTACGCTGATAGAATGTTTACAACGACCGTGAAATTGAAATCCAGTACAGTCGCAGGTAAAACCTTGTTCAGTAAGGGCAACTGTGTAGAAACTGTCCTTTTTGCTGCCAGCAACACTCCATTCAGTGCCTAGCAACAGATTGCCTTTGAAGTTCCAGTCTGTGGGTTTCAAGTAGCGTTTGGAGTATTTCTTAGACACAGTTGCCCTCGCTTGCTTCGTTCACATCGTGCTATCAATATAACAGATGTTTAGAATTTGTCAAGCAATTATTTGTGTTTTTTGTTCCATGCTGCTTCAAAGCCTTCTAAATGAATCTGCGCTTCGTGGTTTCCCCAGACACGATTGAAGTAACTGTTTTCCATTTTGCGTATTTCTTGTTCTGGCCAGCTGTCAGGTACAAGATGTCCCTTTACCATCCAGAACAGTTGATTGGCCCATTTGCGCTCGTTTTGTGTCATACAGTATTTACAACACAACTGTTTTATTGCGCTAACATTACATTTCGTTCTTGCGTTCTTGGATTTCTTTGCGGCGATCTTTTGTAAGTTTGTGTAGATCTCCCAGTGCCTTGCGGGCTCTGGAAGCTGCGGCCTTGACACCCTTTTCTTCAAAAGACTGTGCTTCTTTTAGATAGTTGTTGAAAGCGAAAATGATCTCATCGTGTGTGTTTGTTGTCATGCTGGTTCTCCTGTGATGTGTTCGTAGATTTCTTTCCAGTTCAAGCACTTGACCATGCCGTCCAGTACAGGTTCATTCATGTTAAATCCATGCTCAACCAGTATAGGCTTCAAGCCAAACTTCAAACCAGCAACTGCGTTTTCATACTTGTCTTCGATCCAATAGCGTCCTGTGCCTTGATACAGTTCCAATGCTTCATCCTTGTCAGCACCAGTGTCCAAACACATCAGGTGAGTAAATGCTGTGGGTCCGAACAGTTTCTCTAAATTCATTTTACGCAGTTTGTAAGCACTGTCATCAAGGCTAAGACTGGTAATACAATGAAACACATAACCATGTTCTTCATGCAGTCGCTTTACATAATACATAGCATCACGCAGTGCAGGTAGAAAGCCAATCGCAGCACTCTCGTTGAAGATTTTTACTTTGGTCTTTGCTTCTGACTTGGAGATATCAAACCGTTCTGATAGATCATAGTAGTGATTACCGTTTAGAATTTGATTGTAACCGTGCTGTTCCATCCATGTGCAGAACGCATACTCCCAGTTGAAAAGTACGCCATCCGCGTCTGTCAAGATTACTTTGTCGTTTGTCATATTGAGCCTTTCTAATGCCTTATTGTGTTACTATAATAACATAGACATTAGAGTTTGTCAACCTCTACCTACCTGCTGAAGTGCAGTCACTGCCCATGGAAACTGTGGCAGGCTGGTTCTACTGCCGTTTGGTCCCCATGCTCTAGCACCTTCAACATCTATATGAGTAAAGGTGTTGTACAGTCCTATACCGCCTATACCCTGTCGCACAGCCTCTTGTATGAACTGCGATCGCTGTGCTTGTGTAAAACTGCTTTGTACAATATCTAAAGCGTTGCCTCTTATGTGAGCACTGCTTTTAACGCCGCCTACTCTTTGGTTGTATTCCGGGCTACGATAGGCGCTGGTCACAGTGAGTTGAATGTTCATAGCCTGCGCAACTGCTATTGCTTTTTCTGCAAGTTGTGAATTGACTCTACTGTCTGTATGGGGAAGGAATACTAGCCATTCGCCGCCTTCTGCAGGCGGCCCTGCGCCTGGACCTTCTTGTGGTTCTCCGCCAGCCGCTGCTTGACCTGAGGGCAATGCGCCTGACTCACCTGTGACAGGACTTATTCCGCCTATACCGCCATCACCATATTCAAATGGGTCATTTCTCGTAGACGAGCCGCCCGCGGCTGCTTCATCTGCTGCGCCTTGAATTACCGCAGCGGCTTGTTCGTCGCTGACAAAAGGCATAGGAGCACCTACAAAGATATTACCTGCTATGCTTTGAACATTGGCAACATCTCCGGCCCAGACAGTGGATTGGTTTTGAACAATTGTTTTGGCACCGCATATTCTTAAATCGTTGTTTCTATGAACTGGATTTCCATAAACAAATACAGATGCTGAACCTTCTGCTGAAGCAGGATTACAATGCGGGGCTGCTGGACACAGTGCATCAGGAAAAGCAGGATCGCTGTATTCGATTACATTATTACCTTCAATGTATACTGTACGAGGGTTTTGTGGAATTAAGGCGCCGCCAGCATGTGTGTTAGGATCGTTTTTAACTGCCCATAACTCTTCAGACATTTAATCTACCGAGGGTTCCGCAGGACCTGCAGACGGAACACTAAAAGTAACAGCAATAGTATCAAAGGAACTTACCTCAAAGTCATCTTGGCTACCTCCAGTCACGTTACTAATTGAGGAGACAGTTCCAGGAGGTGTTGTAGGAACAGTTCTGATTGCAGGAGTAAGTTCTCGTTGAATTGCTTCTTTGGTTAAATTGGTGCGTGTTCCGTTGGGTGCTACTTCAATTTTTTCTGTACCAAATTGTATTGTTACAACACGGGGCGTCCCGTCGGCGGCGGGGCGGATTTCTGCTGTTTTTAAATTTATCTCATCTTGCAGTCCTTGTTTAGAATAGTTTGTACCCATTCTATGCGAAGACACAATTTCTCCTGTCTCAGTGTCTCTAACAGTAAGTACTAGACTATACATATCATTACCAGTTGCTGGATGCGATTTTGTAGACCGCGATGATGTTAGAAACTCAAGCGCCATTAATAAAATCCTAAATATGTAGTAGGCAAAACGTTAACAAAAAGTTTAAAAGACCTTTCGTTTACTCTAAATGCTTTTGGCATTGACGCTCCTTAGACTAATATTCCTGTTGTGCTGCTAACATACTGTTTTGCCATTTCTGAATCAGTCTTGGCAACAAAAAGTGTAGCACTTTTATTTATACTGATTTTAGCGTCAGGATTTACAGTGAACGCTAGGGGTCCTAGACCAATGCCTTGAGCTGTGGCCATAATAGCCATTGGCTTTTGAACTGTGATGGATGCTGTAGATTCTTCTACCATTCGTGCTACAATTTCTTCGCCTGCTGTGGTTTTGATAGTGACTGTGTCGCCTGCTCTGTATGGTGTTTCGATAATCATAATGTGTGTCCTGTTCCTGTATAACCTGTTTCTTCGATATATTTTGCTAGTTCTGTATAGCCGCCCACTTTGAACCCGTTTACTACAATCTGAGGTACTGTCTTGGCTAGGGGAAATGTTTCTAAAAGCTGTTCACGTGTGTAGTCCACGTCCAGTGTTTTGTATTCGTAGACATAGCCCCGTGAGTCACATAGTTCTTTGGCTGCTTTACAATAGCCGCAGCCTGGCTTTCCGTATATTAGTATCATAGACTGAATCTTTTTTGAATTATTTCTAATTTCCAGCCCGTTGTTTTTCCTTTTTTAGGAATAGGCCAGTTTTTTTGTATTTGCATTTTTAGTGTACTCCAACTTAGATTGTTTTTCTTACAAAATTCTACTGCTTCGCCGCCGCATAAAATATGTTCAACGCTTTGAGGTGATGTTAATTTATATGTGTAACTGTTTTTGTTACCTTTGCCAACTCGTAATTTTGCCTTGGCTCCTATTAAGTCCTTTGTACTTTGCTTCTGTGTTTTGCCGTACATAGGGTTTCCAGAACCAGTATTTAATTTACTAAACTTCTTGCGTGTTTCGTCGCTGTGACGTTTAGGCCCATAGCCTCCACGTTCTTTCTGCAGGCGCGATCGCAATTCTCGTTGTTGCTGTGCTTTTTCAATACCATAAATTTCTTCGTATGTTTTGCCTCTGTGATTAGGAGGACGTGCATCTATACAGATATTAGATAATATTCCGTCTTTTTCATATCCCTTTCTGTCATAACGCTTAATCAACTCTGATTCTATATTATACGCTAAATCTTCATCAATGATATTTTCAGCAATATACTCAATTAATGGTTCATTACCAGATGCACGTATGCTAGCAATCTTATTTTCTTTATAAACATTCCTAGTTTCAGGAACGTCCCATAAGTGTGTTTTGGCTCGTCTACCTTTGCCTTTTCCGATATAAAAGGGTTGACTGTTTCTTGGGTCTACTAATTGATATACATAATACACGCTATTTTTCTCCTGCTGTATATATTTAGCAAGAGACTGAGAATAACAGTTAGGTATTGAATAATCCTCGGTTTGATTAGAACTAGCAGCAAAGATAATGTGTTCTCTGTGATCTTTATATGGGGTTATGTCTACTAGTTTGTCGTCTTTCCATATACTGTGCCGTATGGCTTGTATAACGCCAAACCCTTTTAAAAAATAATAGCCAATTACTTTCTTTCCGCCATAGATAGTGGTATGTGTTTTAACATTATTATGACAGTTGTTGTAATCGTATGCCGAGTGTGCGTTAACAACTACAGCGCCAATCCAGTTGCAATCAAGAGACTTTGCCATAGAACGCATGTCATCTTCAACTGCAACTGGATTGTTCCACATTAGAGGCTGAATCCTTTGAATGTGTCACTGCTAACGTCCTGTTTAGTGCCGCCAGAAACGTAAGAACTTATCTGTGTTTGCTGAGGTGCCACTTGTACTTCGCTTCCGCTAATCCATTTCTGTGTCCAAGGCAGCGGATTGTTCTTGATAGTGTAGGGGCTTTTAAGATTTACATTGGTCATGCGTCGTGTACAGATCCATTCAATGTATTCACTCAACAGTTGTGTGTTTAGGCCGATCATGCTTCCGTCTTTGAACAAATATTCTGCCCAAGCTTTTTCTTGATCTACTGCGTCGATAAACATTTGAACGCAGGCTGCTTCTGTTTCAGATGCAATCTTTTCAAAGTCTGGATCATCCTTCTTCAGTATCTTGAGCAGCATCTGAGTTGAAGCTAGGTGCAGGTTCTCATCACGAGCAATCAACTTGATGATCTTAGCATTGCCTTCCATCTTCTTAAGTTCAGCAAACGCCCAACTACATGCAAAGCTTACATAGAAGCGAACACCTTCGAGAATGTTCACACTCATCAATGCTAGCCACAACAGTTTCTTTAATTCATAAAGATCAACCACCACAGTGTTACCGTTCACAGTGTGTACGCCTTCACCTAGTAGATTGTAGTAACTGGCCAGTTCAATTAGGTCGTCGTAGTACTTTGAAATGTCTCCTGCACAGTCTACAATTTCTGTAATGTTCATCATCTCGTCAAAGATCTTGCTGGGGTTGGAATAGATGTTGCGGATGATGTGTGTATAGCTTCTGCTGTGGATGGTCTCAGAGAACGTCCAAGTGATGATCCAGTTCTCTAGTTCAGGTAGGCTTACAATAGTACCAAAGCTTTCTGCTGGTGCTCGACCCTGTACTGAGTCCAACAGTATTTGACGCTTGAGGTTTGAAGTAAAGATATGTCGCTCATGGTCTGTGAGAGCCTTAAAGTCTTTGGCATCTTGATAGATGTCTATTTCCTCAGGACGCCAAAAGAATCCCAACTGCTTGTCTGTTAGTTGATCAAACTGTTTGTACTTCAGTGTATCATAACGCTGAATTGTTGGGCCACCACTTGGATCAAGGAACGCCTTTACTGTAGTATGGTCTACTGTGTTGGTGGTGTCAAATACACTGCTCATTATAATAATCCTTTGATTTTAATTGTTAATTTTAACACACTGCTCACAGTGTGTCAACATTTATATAGTGCAACTTTCACATTCGCCGCCTGCATCCGCTGGGACAGCGGGCAATTCCTGTACGCTGTTATCAGATATCATTTTGTCTGTGTCCAACTCGCCTTGGCCATCGTTTGTTTGGAAATAATAAAGCTGTTTTCCGCCTAGCTTGTAGAACAACAGTAGGTGCTGTAGCATAGTGCTGAGAGGTATTTTCTCATCTTCGTAGTACTGTGGATTGTAACTGGTGTTTACACTGATGCCTTGATCAATGTATTTCTGCAACACTGCCACGATCTTTAAATAGCCTTCTGGGCTACGCTGATCCCACAGTAGATCATATTTGTTCTTGAGCTTTTTAAACTCTGGCACTACCTGCTTGAGTACGCCATGCTTGCTCTGCTTGATTGAGATTAGACTGCGCGGTGGTTCAATACCGTTGGTAGCATTTGCAATTTGCGCACTAGTGTTATGACTAATGCATCCATTTGACAAGGTATAAGTTTCGTTGTCAGTTGAAACATCCCAAGTGTGTTCTGTTCCTGCGTCTCTTGTAATACGTTTAATTTTCATTTTAATAATTCCTCTTTTGTAATTGAACATTTTCCTTGTTTTGACACGTTATCTTCCCAGGGAATAAATTCTAAATTTTGCAAGCTTCCTAATAGCGCAGGATCAATTCCTTCAATAAATCCTCGAGATATTGAGAATTTATGATCTAGATGATAGGCGTTGTTGATACCTGCTCGGCCTCTTTTTTCATAATTCACTAATAAATTTAGGTCATGTTGATTAGTATATTCCCAGTCATACGGGTTTGCTTTCATATTATCTCCTGTTAGCGTTAATGCTTATAATTAACGCTAACAATATCGTCATCTTCTAATAAATCTTTAACTTCGATCCATTCTTTTATGTTATTTCGTAATACAAGAAGTTTGTGATTATTAGTAAATTTATATACCGATCCGTCTTCTAATTCAATTTCTGTAACAGATTGAGGGCCATTATAATAACATTCATATGCTATACTATCTGACAATTCAACTGGTTTAAGGAATGGAAATCTCTGACCTATCATGAATTTTTCGTGAACAGTGTTAATATCAATTTTTCCGTAATCTTGAATAACTTCGGCGAGCGTTACAACTGTTCCATCTTTTAGCCTCATTTCATTTGCCAAGCTTTGACATTCACTAGGCATCAGTGCCATCAGTGTTGAGTTGCGGATGCCAGTTGTCTTAAGCTGTTCACGCAGACCTTGCCAATCCATGCGTTCTTGATGTGGTACTAGTTCGTCCAGTGCTGACGCATAGGTTTGATTAGGTGTGATGCCTAGGCCGTACTTGGTTTCAGGTGTTCCAGGGCAAGCACCAAATTCTACTGCAAGATCAGCACTGGCTTTGATCAAATAGTAACTCCAAGCTTCTGCCCATTCGTCAATCAGTGCTAGCCCTTGTGCGTCAATGTTTTGATAGCTGAGACTGTTCTTGGCCATCCAGTAAGCAAAATTGATAATGCCAATGCCCAAAGGTCTACGCTTTTCTGTACTAAGTTGGGCAGCTAGGATAGGATAGTTTTGATAGCTCAACAGTGCATCTAGTCCACGTACTGCTAAACGACATACACGCTCAAAGTCTGCTGGTGTACGAATGTTGCCCCAATTTATTGCTGACAAGGTACAAAGGCTGATAGCGGCGCCGTCGTAATCTTCTACCATTTCGTCTACATAGTAATATTCTTCGTCTTCGTGTATATCAATCTTGTCCTCAACAATTTCATATAGCCAATCATCTTTCATTTTTTATATCCTTTTAATTTTCTAAGTTTGAACATTGACAGTCCTGTTGCGTTTGATGCTTCTGTCATTGAACCGTATTCCACATTATCGACTACAATAGACTTTGAGAACGAATTATCGGAACCGTACATTGCTTTGCCGGGCTTGCCCTTGCTTTTCCATTCTTTACAATCATATTCTACATTTCGATTATTCGTTATTTTTTTGCACTTATAGCCTTTGTAATGCTGTTTATTTCCTCTTGCAACAGCACTCATTGCTGAAGGATTTAGATTATTTTCTTTACAATACTCTAGCATATTTTCTCGAACTATTGTTGTACCGTCAGGAGTTGTGATTTCCCACGTGTCAATTTTTAATTTATGTCTGTTATGATCGCCCCATAACTGCTTTCCTTTGTGAGGACTAGGTTTTCCTTTTTTTGCTTTAGATATCCTATCATAATATATTTTAGCTAGCTCTGGATTATCGTGATGGCTCCAGCCTTTTCCAGAATAGTTATGCAGATTATAATACTCGCTACTATTTGCAGCATCAACATTGCATAAAATTTCTTGTTCTTTTGAAACTGCTTCCTCTCCAGTCATATTAGAATGTAAAATTTTTCTAGTATAATTATGAGGATTTTTATCATAAATCTCGTTAAAATAATTACTAGATGAAATATAGCCGTCACACATTGTTCCGTAATGCGACCCGATATATTTCATCTTGTCTATTTTTGATTCCCACATATAAATAAAACCTTGCTTTTCCATAATATTATACCTTTCTGTATAATATTATTTATCCTTATGTACTTTTTTGCCGTTAAGTTTTTCTTTATCAAGTCTAAGGATATTGCTAACTGATTTTTTATATTCTAAGTATTCCTGATACTTTTCTTTTGGTACACGAACTTTTCTCCTATGGGCTCCGTCGTTTAGATCGTTCAACGGCTTGGTAGGCAGGTCAATTTCTGCGCAAAGATTTGATTGTCTAATAGGAGCAATTGACGGAATAAAGCTGCCGTGACTGTTGGCATTGTCTACATTCTGTAGATAGATACGACCTGTGTTCTTGCGCTCTTCCATAAAGCTGCTGAACAAGTCAATAGCTTTAATAGTCTTTTTGCGCAGTTTGGTGTTGCGTTCAGCAGTTTCATACAGTTCACGGAACAGATCTTGATCCGCAAAGAAAGCATCATACAGCCCAGGAACATCTGCAGGGGAAAACAGTGTGATGTCAGCGCCCTGTATCAGTCTTTCATAAAACAGTTTGTTAAACTGTACGCCATAATCCATATGACGCACTCGATTTTCTTCTGTGCCTTTGTTGTTCTTCAGCACCAACATATCTTCTATCTCATAGTGCCATATAGGGTAGTAGATAGTGGCTGCACCGCCTCTTACTCCGCCTTGACTACAGCTTTTAACAGCTGATTGAAAGTGCTTGTAGAAAGGAATAATACCTGTATGGTAAGCATCACCTTTGCGTATAGGTGATCCGATAGCACGGATGTTGCCGCCGCCTATGCCAATGCCTGCTTTCTGACTAACATATTTGACAATACTAGCGGCTGTGGCATTGATGCTGTCTAGGCTATCACCTGTTTCAATTAAAACACAACTTGAGAACTGACGCTGTGGTGTACGAACACCTGCCATAACCGGTGTAGGCAAGCTGATGTCATGCTGGCTGACAGCATCGTAGTAGTCCTTGACCCAGGTTAGCCTTGACTCTTTGGGATAGTTGTGAAACAGTGTGGCAGCGATCAGTATATAGCATACCTGCGGAGTTTCAAAGATTTCACCACTGACCCTGTTCTGTACTAGATACTTGCCGCGCAGTTGCTCCATGGCCACATAGGTTAAACTTTCATCACGCTCATGTTTTACAAAACTGTTGATGCGATCCCACTCTTCGTCTGTGTAGTATGAGATCAATTCTGGATCATAAAATCCTAGATCAGTATTGCGTTTAACTAGGTCTTTGACAGCACAAGGTTCAAACTGTCCGTATACTTCTTTGCGCAGGGCATAGTTGATCATTCTCCCGCCTACATATTGATAGTTGGGATTTTCTTCTGAGATAAGATCCGCCGCAGCTTTGATCAGTGTTTCTTGAATCTCTTTGGTAGTAATACCGTTGTAAAACTGTATCTGACTCTTGATTTCCACTTCGCTTGGGCTAACTCCAGTTATGTCATCACAGGCATAAAAAACAACCTTGTGTAATTTTTCAATATCTAGAGGCTCTTTGCGCCCTGCTCGCTTGGTGACTTGAATCATTTTTATTTCCTTGTTCTGTTGTGTGATCTGATATTTATTGGAGTGATGGCATGAGGTACTGGTATTCAGAAACGGTGGTGGTGGGAACTTGGCTTCTGTGAACATGCGTATCTCCGGCTGGGCTGACAACCCTATCATCAATGAACAGTAAGTATTCTACAGATGATCTTTGTTTGTCGTGTGTAATATGTATCTCGAATCTGGCAGGAGTAAAACGGTCAGTTAATTGTAAGGTGTAGCAGATCGCAAGGATCTTCACGAACACACAATAATTATTTTCCTTGATTATTTCCCACGGTGCAGGCCAGGTACTTTGAGTGTAAGGGTCAGCAGCAATGCTGACCTCTGGGGCACGATTGAATAGGTCAATTGTGTCCTGTATAGGGTCTTCAGCCGTCTCTAGTGCAGATCTGAAAGATCTCCAGAGTGCTAGACGTTGCTCATATGTTTTATCGAACATTATTATGTTTTATATTTCACTGTGTAAACTAATTCAGCTTGGTCGCTGCTCGTAAAGTTTAACACCATGATGGACACTGTGTCAACCACTGTGTCGCCATTTTCGTCAGTTATCTGTGCGAAAAATCTTAGATTTTCTTGGAACAACACATCGCCAGTGTAGTCATATTCATCTGTAATATTGTATGTGTTGTTGTTAGGATTGACTACTAGATTTAGTGTACCGTTTCTCGCAGCGTCTACTTGACTACTGCGATAGAAGTAATCAATCACATAGCCTTTGGCTGAGCCAAGTGCTGGAAGCTTGAACAGTCTAGTAGCTTCAGAATATTGTCCCAGTGATATTCTGTGTGAACGGTTTATCTGTGTTATCTGTGAACCTTGTACTTCTGTGGTATAAGGAACGTTGATAATAAAATTAGCATCATAGCCCAACAGTTCTGCTCGTTGGAAATAATCGTTTGTGCTTACGCCGCCAGGGCCATTGAATTGAATAATAGGATATCTGTTGTTGCTGGGACTGCCGCCATCGTTGCCAACATTGTAATACTTGTTGCTGTCACTGACATTGTCAACACCAATGTAAACAAAGATAGCATGACTCGCAACATCATCAAAAGTGCTGTTTGATATTTTGTTTTGATAAGGACCCGAAAGCTGACCGCTGACGCCTAATACTGTGGTTTCGCCAAACACTATGCCTGCCCACAGTGTTTTGAATTCACAGTTGTTCCACGTGTTGTTGTTGATGTCTTGATTGCTGATCACAGCATAAGCATAACCAGATACTGATACATTTTCAAATGTGTTGTTTTGTGAAGTAACTGCTGTGCTTAGTCCTGCAAGCAGTACAGCAACATTGGACCTAGCAACTGTGTTGCCAATTTGCCATGTGCCCACGATCTTTATATTTGTAAAAGAACTGTCTTTACAGCTCTGTAATTCAAACGCTGGTGAGCTTTGTGTTTGTATTGTAAGATCTGATATTGAAATTTGTCTAGCTTGATTTAGTGTAGTGCTGACTGCATCGCTAGCATAGCTGCCTACTGTGCTGGTTTCATTCACAGTTCTAAAAGCCACATGATTGCCAGTTATAATAACAGTTCTGTCTATGCCAGCGCCGCGAATAGTTACAAACGGCGGAAGGAATACAGTGCTGCTAATTCTATATTCGCCTGGCTCAAATATCAATTCCACTCTGCTCAGTGCTTGACCTTTGTTGGCTGCGTTGAGGTACAGTTGATCAACAGCACGTTGAATAGCCACTGTCTGATCAAGTCCATCGCCTAGAGCACCAAATGCTCTTATGCTCACACGATCATCTAGTCTTTCCTGTAGTGTTCTCAGCACAGGTGTGTTTATTGTAGTACCAGTTTGAATATTGCCTGCGCCGCTCTTGTATGCGTAGGTATCAGCAAATTGAAACAGATCGTCGTTTTCGCTTAACAGTTTGGTATTGCCTACTAGGGGAGCACCTTCTGACACTGCACCGTTACCGATGAACAGTTCCTGTGTGTCAATTGCCCATCCCAGTTCACCTGAAGCCAGTTGTGGTAGACCCGAGCCTGCTTGTTTTCTACCTCTACGAATCTGTATTCTTGAAATTGATACGACAGCCACGTGTCTCTCCTACGTTATTTTTAGTATTTATCTATTTTTGTGTCCTATCACATCTGCCAATAATTTAACTTTCGTTTGAAAATCTTCGAGATGTAAATCGAATTTCATTCGATTTACCCACCAGCATGTTTTGGTAAATTTGAAATGTCAACCATTGCTCTAGCAGCATTTATTTTAGAAGGGCGGCCGCCGGATCCAAAATATTTCATCCACTCTTCAATTTTATGAAAATCGTCTATACTAACTGATTCTACAAACTCTCTATCTTCGTGTGGATAGTGTCTTACATCCTTTTTAGCATTTCGGCGAAATGAATTATACTCTGGAGTCTTAACAGGCATTATGCACAATTCTTATAATAATCGTATACTCTGTCCCATGCTTTTTTTGACCAGTATTCCCACTCGTCGGGCCATACATCAAATTGTTGATAGGTTAGATCACGACTACACATAAAGATGTGTCCTTCACGGATATCTGTACCGTGTACTTCATTATGTGCAATACCATAAAGAACAATTTGTAATCGATAGTCTTCAACCCATTCAGGCTTCTTGGGTTTATTAGACTGCTTAAAATCCATAATACTGGCATTGCCTTTGTATTGGCCAACTAGGTCAGTGGTGCCTGCGTAGATGCCTGGAACATACAGTGGAACTTCACTGCCCCATATCTCATCAACGTGAACCATAGCTTCGTCACGTACAACACAGGCCATTTTGTATGCCTGCTGTGCATAGGGATTGCTGCCTGCTGATTCTGTCCACACACCATTGTCTACATAATCTTCAAGATACTTGTGCATTCTAGTGCCAACACCAGCAGCTTCAGTGGTAATCTCTTGTGCTTTGGCATGGCCTACTCTGTTGCGCCACTGTATCAAATGTGTTTGATCTTTGGTAGCACTGAGAATAGTAGTAACACTGGCTACGGGCGCTCCACCAGGTGCAGCGTATCTTCTTTTGCCGTCAACTTCAACTCGTTTTAATTTCTCGTATGTATACTTGGGTTTAATTAATGTCATAGCACCATACTAACACACTATCATACTATTGTCAAGTTAAAGTTTGTCGCCGACATCAGTAGCACTCTTTGCCATACTGCCCACAGTGTCACTGGGGCGACCAGAGTTGCCAGGCAGGCCCTCTACGTCATCTACTTCACTGGTCTTGAATTCGATCTTGTCTTGATCAAAGTTGGTGACCAGTGCCTGTAGGCGTGGATCTGCGTCATAGGCTGCTTTGAACACTTCGTATGTGAACTGTCCGCGGCCTTGATTCTGTAGGAAATTATCGAGTTTTTTCACAGATAAAGCGGCCACTCCGGCCGCTTTTTGTTGTCTCAGTATACCGTAGATAAAGTCTGAATCTATACCTTCAGTTACTTTTTTTTTGAGTACTGAACGCTTTCACGCTTTTCACGACCCATTGGTGCTTCACCACCTGCGGCTGCGTCTGCTGCGCCAAACTCGTCGTCGCCGCCTAGATCCACTTCCATTTCATCGCCACCTTCCATGTCAGTGGTTGGTTCCATGTCCATGTCTGCGTCGTCTGCGCCCATGGTGTCCATAGGCTCTGCTTCACCTGTGAGCATACCAACACCCTGTGTAAGTGTTTGACGTGTGGTTTCCATTACACCATACATTGCTTCAAGTGCAGGCTTGATTGATGCTGTGAACGCTTCTGACTTTTCTGAACCCATCTCATCACGGATAGCATCTGCCAGTTCCAGCATTGACTCTGTCTGCATCTCCGCAGTGTCTTCCATCCAACCAGTAACACGATCAACCATGTCCTTAGCTGCCATAACCAGTTCAGCTGAATCTTCTGCGCCTTCGTTTACTCTGCGCACTGCTTCGTCAATAGCATCTACGATGCTGTCGTCACGCTCTGATATTGCAGCGTTCAACACATCTAGGAACATCTTGTTCTTAGCATAATCTTTGTTTTGAACTGCATCAAAGCTTTCAGTTGTTTCTACATTAAACACTCGAGTGCGCAGCTTATTACGAGCATCCATTAGTTGCTCAGTAGTAAAGCTGTCAATGTCAATCTTAGCGCCGAATCGCTGTGCTAGACTTTCGTTAAGCTTCTTGGCAGTTATTTTTGTAAATTCTCTAAGGTTCATGATATCTTCCTGGGTGAAATATGTTAATATTATTTATCAATTGTCAAATATAAAACTGTCAATTCTATTGCGTATTCTAGTAGTTTCTTCTAGAGCTAGTTCTAGTCTGACTTTTCTAACTTCTCTACTAGATTTGTCACTTGAATTTTTGATCACGTTGCGATAAAATATTGCGTCGTTGTGGTGCTTGTTTAGATCTCTATCGTATAGCATAACCTGTTTAGTTACATTCTTGCCCTGTGCTAGACTCTTAGCTATGGCCACTGCGCTGCTTTTGAACTGTGTCTTTGCTACTTGACTGTTGGCTTCGATGTCATAAATCAAATAGCCTTTTGAACTTTCGCGAATCACATGATTCTTAATTCTTACGCTGCGTCCTTTGACCCAAGGCATAGCACCATCTTCGAGTCCGCGATTAACTATATCTTCTAGTTCTTTTATTAGAGTATTAGTAATCATTTGTCATCACCATAATTTGATTGTTGTACATCACTTTAGTTAGCACGCTTTTACGAATTAGATTATCAATAATGACTTGTTCCCTTTCTTGGAATTTATTTAGAGGGGTAAGCCCATTAACTGTTTCTAAAAGAGATTTTTCCTCGTTGGTAAGGTAAATCGTAAAATCTGTTATGAGCTCATTTAGTTTCATTGTTGCTTGACCATTACCTTGTCGCCGGGCTTGATGCCTCGATCAACAGTGCCTTTAGTAGTTTGGTCAAGTGTTAGGTTGCCACGATCATCTTTGCTGATCGCTCCTGGCTTGGTTGGATCTTTGGGAACTATGGTTTTAACTTTGGACTTGGGATCCACCAGTACAGTTTCCTGGTCATCGTCCTTTTCAATCTGTAGAACCTGCTGGCCCATTACTTCATATATTTTCATATTCTTTTTCCTGTACCTTTGCGCTTTGTTGGTCTAATTGATCTGCGGCCCACGTTTAATCTTTTTAGTTTTTGTGTTGTAGGTGATGTTCTCACAGTTCTTGAACGCTTGATGTCTGTGGTTTTTCCTTTTGCCCTGCGTGTCCTTTTTAGTGTGTTGCTGGCCTTCATGTTCTTGGGTGCGTTACAGGTAGCAGCTTTGGCAACTACACGTCCTTTTCTCGGGCCAGTGGTACAGCGATACTTGCGCACTGTGTGACCTTTGGTACCTCCGCCTTTGCCATGTCCAAATACAGTTGTAACACCTTCTATCAGTTCACGCAACCACATTATCGTTTCCTCGCAGCACGGTTCATTGATTGAACACGACGACTGGCTGGATTTAATCTTTTGGTACGCTTGGCTTTCTTTGCCAATCGTTTGCCCAGTCTAGATTTAGTTCGTTTCAGTGTGACACGTTTTTTAATATCAGGCGCTGCGAAGCACTGTGCTATTTTAGCCACTATGCGTCCGCTTCTAGGGCCTGAAGAGCAGCGATACTTGCGCACCACCTTCTTGCCTGAGCGAGCCCAGGTCTGGCCTTCTTGTATAGGTTCAATAAAAAGATCACGTAATAACATAAAGTTATTTATCGTGATTGTCAACTCATTAGTATTACTACGATTGTTGATAGTAGGCCAGCTATTACTGTGCCTGCTGTGCCTATCAGCACTTTGGTCATTGAGTTTTGACCAACTTTGATATCAGTATGTATTTCTTTAAGCGTAGTTTCTACGTTTGTAAGGCGATTGTCGAGGTTTACGTAGCGTAGAGCGCAGAGGTCTACGTGTGCTTCTAGGCTTTCTTTTTCTAAAGAAGTTATAGTTCTAAGTTCTGACATCGACATCCTCTCTCGATTAAAGTAAACTCTGAGTTGGCCTTTAATAGTGTGTTAATCAATGCCTTGGATGCCTAATACAATTTTATTTATCATCTATTTCAAATTTTATGTTGGATTTATGTGGATTTTGGGTAAGAAAAACTGAATTATCAAACTGTACAGTTTCGTCAAGTTGGTCTATTATGGGTATGAGATTGAAGTCGCTGTTTAGTAGGTCAAGGTCCAGTGCAGATTCATATTCTATTTCAAAATCAAACTGCCAAACACGCTGTTTGTTTTTGTAGTCTTTGCCCAGTCCAAATTTCGCGGGTGAGTCTGTTGTGATCCGTGGTGACCTGTTGTAGGTTGGGTTTACTCTTAGACCTATGGTCTGTAGAACTGTTAGGAAGTTCTGTTGCTGTCTAGCAGCTTTGGGGTCGTCTCCACGACGAGCTCTTGTTTCTGTTATGTCAACCAGTGTGTATAATCTAAATCTCATACAGTATTTAAAGTCATAAAAAAAGCGCCACTTGAAAAGTGACGCTTTTTCTTAACTTATCTAAAAAATTATAGACCTTCGAAAGTTGTTGGTTCTGTAACAGTTACAGTTCCGCCGCCACCACAAGTATAAACACCTGTAGCAGTTAGCGAACCAGCTGCTGTATCTAGCTGACGACCTAAACGGATTGCGATAGTATCTAGTGACAGCGCATGGCTTTCACCAACGATGAATACTTCTAGACCAGTGCTGATAACCTGAATCATCATACCAGTTGTACCGATTTCTTCAATAAACTGTTGTGCTGTTGCTGCTGTTAGTGCAACTGTATCATTTGCACCACTTAATACAACTTTGAATAGTGAAACTGCAAAGTTTCTTTGAATAGTTCCTAATGCTACTGGTGTTGGGTTTACACGAGCAAAATCTCTTGTTATTGCTGTTGCCATTTTATTTCTCCTTGATCTCTAAATGACCAGCCCATTACTCTATGGACTTTTATGTAATTATTTATCATCTAGACAAAAAAGTTTATTGTTATCGCTTTTTTTTGGCTCTATCGTGTACTGCTCTGAGATTCTGTACATAAGCAGGGCCTGCCTGTACAATATCATCTATCATTTCAATCACTGGCATATAGGCTTTGAGCATCTCAGCACTGACTGCGTTGCCGGCCTTGGCTTGATCTAGAAAGCGTTTGGTCAGTGCCATGTTCTTAGCACCCACTAGATATCTATACAGTGCTATGTCTGCAGGCGAGGCTCTTATGTCAGGTGTTGAGATCTGTGGTTCTGGATCAAACACATCTGTCTTCTCTAGGTTCTTTACCGCAGCGAATTGTTCAAAGTCAGTGATAATATCACTTGATCTCAGTTTGGCACGAACTGCGAATATCAAACGTGTGACCAACAGCTTGCGTTCTTGTAGGTTAAGACCTGCAAAGTCGTTTAGGCCACGACGAATGTTTTTGTAGTCTGAGTTGGTAATTTTAAGACTGCTTTCAATTTCTACAAACAGTTTGGTAATCAGTGCAGGCTCTTTGTTCTGTGCTACACTGTTGATGTATCTGTTGATAGAGGCCACAGGCAGTCTTGTTTTCTTTTTAAGTTCTATCGCACTGTCAGGATCTTTGAGTTTGCGCTGCGCACTGTCGTTGCCCACGAGGAAGTAAACAAAATTGTAAAGGTCAGTGCCCATGATGCGGTAATATTTGTAAGATTCAAACCCAGCAGTCTTTTTACAGTATCTTTGTACTGGTAATCTAAACTGCGAGAACTGACGCATTGTTTCAAGAGCCAACAGAATCAAGTACATCCTTTCGCCGCAGTCAGTATAGGTCAAACGCTGACTGCTACCATTGTCCTTGGTCATTCTTGATTCATGTAGGTCTTTGATAAAGTCCATTATTTTGCCAGTGCTAACAGCTCTTTGAACCGATCCGGGGTCATTTCTGGCTCGTGATCTTTTGATTTTTTGTTAAAAGGAATTCCATCATCGTCAACACCTTTGTTTCTGATTCTAGTGTTGTGAACCATTTCGTCGTACACAGCTTTGATTGTTGAAAACTCGTTTGCACCCGAGCCCATTTTGTTTAGCAGCTCTGCTAGTCTTGATAGTTGAACATAGTCTACATCGTTTAGCATTCCGCCGCCGCTGTCTGACATATCAATTCTACGCTTCAGTTTACGAGCCATATTACTTGCTGCTTTTTGCTGCTGTGTTAACTCGAAGTTGCTGCCAATATCTTTTTCTGTAATTTCATTTATTTTCATCGCATATTTCCTAACAATTGTTTAATTCTATTTAGATGTTTATCAGCTAGACTTTCTGTTTTTACTAATTTAGTTTGAAACGTCTTGTCTTGTTCTAGATCCTGTAACAGTTCTTTACCACCATCGGGCAGTTTCGCTAGAATAGTTTCTACGCTGGCTAGGTCTTTACCTGTAGCGCCTTTGCCCAAAAGTGTTTGCGCTATCTTGTCCATGTCGTCTGTGTAGAACTTGCTCTTCTTGCCATCAGGGCCACGTGTCCATAGTCCTTCATAGGGGCTCCACAACAGGCCCTGCTTTTTGGCTAGGTTGGCCAGTGCTATCTGTTTGTGTACACCTTTGTAGGGCGATCCTTTGGGTATGTCGTGTATGTGAAACTTCTGTGCTATTTCTGCTTTGGGCACAGTCATGATGTCTACTTGTTGAGCACTGTCGCCTGCTGTGGTTCTAACGTGTACGCTTACACCACTCTGCCCAGTTTGAAATCCTGCTTGATCAAACAGCGCTCTCAACTGTTTGCGCACTTCCTTAGCGTCAGGTGATTTAAAATGATTTGCCAGTGCGTCAGCATCCACGATCATGTCAAGGTCGCCGCTCTGTTTGCCTGCTATTGGTGTAGCACCTGATCCTATGGGCAGAGCCTTGGCACCTACCTTGGTCAACACACTGTTGACCTGTTTCATGATCTCAGGGATCTGACTGTGATCAAAAGGTTCCGCGTCAGAAAATACATTGCCGCCTTCACTTAGTATCATTTTTCTTAGCCTCGATTATCTTGCTAATTGAACGGCGAAACTTTCTAGGATCGCCACTCTTTATGCTGTTGAAAAAACGTCTTTCCAGTTCTGATGCTGTTTCTATGTCATACAAACTGTGTATTCTAGTTAGAAGGTTGATACTGCTTTCGATAATATTATTGGCAGTAGTATCTACAAAATGATCACTGTCACGCTTGCCGTGTACTGTGTTCAGTTCTTCTAAGATACTTCGAGTTTGTTTTTTCATATCTATTATTCCTCAAAAGTATTTAGCGCAGCACAGTTGTAGATTATTCTTTTCGTATCTTGTGATTATAGTCGGCAGCTTGTTTGATTAGACTTAGATCCACTCCTGCCAGGTCACCAGTGTGAACTATGGCTGCGGTGTCTTTGGGAAAGCAGTGTCCGCCGTAGCCTCTTGCCTCAGTGACTTCTGTGTGGCTGTGACCTATCCTAGAGTCCTCAGCAATCATATGTTTGACCGCGGCATAGTCAACACCAGTGCTCTCACATAGATCATACACTTGATTGAAGAACGCAACTTTGGTTGCTAGGAAACTGTTGCGAAAGTATTTGGCCAGTATCAGTTCTTCTGGCTCTGCTATCTGTGTAATAAAATTAGGGTCATTGAATGCTACACGGAATACACTGTGCCAGAAGCCTACCTCATCGCCGCCCATGTACACATGTCTAGTAGATAGAAAGTCTTCAACAGCACTGGCTGCTCTTAAAAATTCTGGACTAAAGGCCAGACGATGCTGGGGGTACTGTTTTTGTATAGCACGCCAACCTTCTACGCTAACAGTGCTTTTAATTAAGATAGGAACGTGGTCTGACACTAGCCCTATTACTTCTGCTATGTTATCAAAGTTACATGAACCATTTTGGTGTGCTGGAGTACTTACACAGATAATTATGCCCTGTGGCGTACCAAAGTCTGTGTGGCCTTTTGCAGGATCATACACAGTTACATCAAACGTGTCTTTGAGTGCTGCTTGGTGTGCTTGTCCTACAAATCCGTAGCCGGCTATGAGTATGTTCATTGTTTACCTTTTAGAAAATAATGTGTTATTATAGCAATAACTAAGATGCCTGTCAACACTAACCATATACTGATAGCACTGTCATTCAGTGTGTCTCTTATCCACGTCTTGCCCATTACAGTCTGAACTATAATTATTGCAGGAAATGTCAGCATATAAGCCACAAGAGGTGCTGTGAGTATTTTTATAATCATACTGTACTTATGCTTAACCATTGGTAGGTATGCACAAATCCGCACGGTGGTATGCACTAAAAACGGACAATTTTTGTTGATTTTGCATCTGCATTGTGTTAAATATATAGGTAATGCTGCGGTGCAGCGTTATCACACATATATAGATAGGATAAGAAAGATGACAACTATGGTTGTAAATGCGTTTAACTGGGACGGCTTTTCCAGTTGGTTTAAGAATTACAGACAAAAGCTAGCTCAGAAGAGAACCTACAGAAATACACTAAAAGAACTTAGTCAACTGTCAGACAGAGAACTGTGGGATATTGGTATCAACCGCGGCATGATTCACAGCGTTGCTATGGAAACTTATTTTGACAACAGAGGTACAGCATGATGTGGAATCGTATCGTAAAGTTTTTCGAACGCATGGGTCGTGCTAGAGCGGCTGCGGAATTTGCTAGAATGGGTCGTCATGACCTTGCGAAAAAAATCATGCTGGAAGATAGAACTGCGTAATAAACAGTTGACAACACTAAATAATTTTGTTACAATAGTAACACATTCACACACACAAGGAGACACACAATGAATGACATGACCAAACAATTTGAACAGTTTGCAGAAATGATGAAGGCATCTATGCCACAGGTAAAGCCAAACAAGAACGGCTATGAGATTAGAACCAAGGTTCTTGAAATGGCCAAAGACAATGTATGGCAGGATTACTTTGCCAAGTGGAATGCTTTTGAAACTTCAATTACCAAAGATGGCGACGAAGTTGTTACTACAGTAACAATGCCCGAAGTACCAGGTGCCGAAGCTGTACTAGAAGCCGCAGAGAAGTTTTATGCGTTCGTAAACGTGAACAAGTCTAAATAAATTATATAATTATTATTTTACTATGTCCAGGCATAGCCTGTTATTAATTAATCAAAAGAAGCCCCTCTAGTTAACGCTAGGGGGGTTAATCGTTTTTACACTTATCTTTCTTGAAGATTGCTTATTTCTTAAAATGCACATAGAGATCATTTACGGTGGTGCCAAGACTGGTAATACGAATCTGACTGGTTCCGCCACGCTTGGTATTTTCAACTGCCTTGGCATCGGCGGCATTCTGATCTGATACACCGCTGTTAACTGCTAAGTCGTCGCCGGTAGCGTTGGTAAAGAATATATAAATTTCCTTACCGGGAGTGATGTTTGTGTATGCAACGGTAACTGTTTCGCCTGTGATATTAGCGTGAACATACTTGTCTGTTGCCATATCAATTGTGAGGGTCTGTCCACTGCCAAACGATCCTGCTTGGCGTGTTGCCAATGTAGTATTGGTTGCCGCAATAGTACCATTGCTGTCACGAGCCACTACCTTGCTGGCTGTGTTGTTAGTGGTAGCATCAACTGCGAATGTGCGAGCAGTTGCTCCTGTGTAGGCTCCGGTAGCAGTAATATAACTGCCCGCACTCAGCGCCTCACTCATAGCACCGTGTATGATTCCGCCTACCCACAAGTCTTTTGCTACGCCAGCGCCGCCTGATGTTTTAAAACTGCCTGTGATAGTTGATGTAGCATCAGTGTCGTTGGTAATCTGTGTAGGCGCCGCACTGGTGATCAACTGTGTGTCTTTGTCAATGGTGAATACAACTGCCTCGCCACTGTAGATTTTAACGCCACCGCCACTGAGTTCAAAGTAATTGCTTACGTTGCTGAGTTCTAAGTCACCTAAGTAGATAGTAGACGCATCCATATATAAATTGTTAAACGGAGCCTCGGCACTGCCCAAGTTGCTGTTAGCATCTGCTGGTAATAGGTGATTAACCACTACACCATCGCTGGTAAACTCTGCGGCTGTGACTACATTGCCAAATGCTGCTGTGCCATTGGCTGTGACATCAACTACGATCTTACCGCCTTGATTAGTAGGACCTTGATCTTCGGTTGCTACAAATGATATCTTTGCTGGTCCAAATGTTTCAAAGGTTGAATCGGTCGCTGCTTGTCCAGCGATGCGGAAGAACACTTCACCGTCTAATACCTTCGTAGGACTAGCCACTGTGCCATTGTACCTACGCCCTACGATAATAGGATAGTTGTTGTTGGCATCATGATACACTCTGTTGACCGTGCCGTTATTGCCAGTGGTGTGCAGGATAACCCCTGTTTGATCTGGTGGAAATGTGTCGCCTGACTCGTTGCCTATAATCTCAAACGCACCTGCTGCTGTATCTGCGTCAGGCACCAACATGCGAATCTTTCCTGTTGACAACACTGAGAACACTGGCTCAACAGCCAATGCTCCCTCAACGTCTGTGATACCATCGGCCACAGCGTGAACATGCAATTCTCCCACAATCTTAACTGTGCCTGTACCGTTACTGGCAATAACCACGCTCTCATTCTCATTAACTGACGATAACACTGCCACTGTGCTGCTGTCTACATCAGACGCTGTGGTGGCAAAGAAATCTCCGAAACTGAAACTTAATCCTGCCGAATCAATAGTCAGTGTTCCGTCTGAAGCAATAACTATGCCCGGTCCAGCTTTGATGCCACCGATGGTTGTACTGGTACCTGGCAACAAGCGTAGAGCATTGTCAGTTACAGTTAGAGATGGGCCGGTGTTGAGTCTTAAAAACTCTCCGTCCATATTAAATGCCTGCCCGGGACGTATGCTTCCTGCTGTGGCATCTGTGGCCACTGTGACTGGAATTGGGTTGCCACCTGGAGTAACACCGTCGCTGATCTTGATTTCTCTTGTAGCATCGTCGTAGAACAATCTACCTGTGTGTCCTACATAGTTTTCACCAGTTACAGGAGCACCGTTTCTGCTGAGAAAGAAGTCGTAAATGGCCATTTTTAATCCTTAGTTGTCCAACGGTTCGTCGTCTGACATTTCTTGTTGCATAACACCAGCATTTTTCTTGATAGCATTCAACTGTTGATCATCATCGTCATATGCATTAGGCATACCTTCTGATCGTTTCATCAGTTCTAGTTTAGCCTGTAGTGGCGGGATCATAACTTCGCCTTCGCCGTCTGGACCGGGGTCAACATCAACTGGCTTCATTTGTTGTGTTGAAGAACCAGACTCAATACTGTCTAGTTTGTCTGCCAATTGTCTTAATATGTCTGCCATTTTCATAATAGTTCTCTCTTTATAATCCAAATCTTGTTTTT